>Ga0134100_1000182_pt1 | contig 76630 bp, 66 predicted proteins | sample 11_taG_2_FD_94444 | JGI IMG/M metagenome (GOLD analysis project Ga0134100, IMG submission 94444) | Switchgrass degrading microbial communities from high solid loading bioreactors in New Hampshire, USA - 11_42_5_180_A3 metaG | ecosystem: Engineered > Bioreactor > Semi-continuous > Anaerobic >...
CTGCTCTATTGAAGATGATATCTGTTCTACTGAACTTGCTGTACTTTCTGCATTGCCGGCTACCTGCTGTATGGATGCTACGATTTCTTGTACCGCTGCTGACGCCTCATCAGCCGATCCCTTTAAACTTTCAGCGTTCCCTGCTACACCTTTAATTGACTTGCCCATTTGCTCGATGGATGAAGAAATTTGTTCCACAGAGCTTGCAGTGCTTTCTGCATTTCCTGATACCTGTTGTATAGATGCTACCATTTCCTGTATTGCCGCAGAGGATTCATCTGCAGATGCCTGTAGACTTTCTGCGTTTCCGGCAACACCTTGTATGGACTTACCCATCTGCTCTATTGAAGATGATATCTGTTCTACTGAACTTGCTGTGCTTTCCGCATTGCCGGCTACCTGCTGTATGGATGCAACAATTTCTTGTACCGCTGCCGATGCTTCCTCTGCCGAACCTTTAAGACTTTCAGCATTACCCGCAACACCTTGTATGGACTTGCCCATTTGCTCTATTGAAGATGATATCTGTTCTACTGAACTTGCTGTGCTTTCCGCGTTACCTGCTACCTGTTGTATGGATGCTACGATTTCTTGCACCGCCACCGATGCTTCCTCTGCCGAACCTGTCAAACTCTCTGCATTACCTGCAACACCTTTGATTGACTTGCCCATTTGTTCAATAGATGAGGAAATTTGTTCTACTGAACTTGCTGTGCTTTCCGCATTGCCGGCTACCTGTTGTATGGATGCTACGATTTCTTGCACCGCCGCCGATGCTTCCTCTGCCGAACCTTTAAGACTTTCAGCATTACCCGCAACACCTTGTATGGACTTGCCCATCTGTTCTATTGAAGATGATATCTGTTCTACTGAACTTGCTGTACTTTCTGCGTTGCCTGCTACCTGTTGTATAGATGCTACGATTTCTTGCACTGCCGCCGATGCTTCCTCTGCCGAACCTTTAAGACTTTCAGCATTGCCAGCGACACCTTTGATTGACTTACCTATTTGTTCAATTGAAGCTGATATTTCCTCTACAGATTTTGCAGCGCTTTCACTGTTTCCTGCTACCTGCTGTATGGATGCAACAATTTCTTGTACCGCTGCCGATGCTTCCTCTGCTGACCCTGTCAGGCTATCTGCATTACCTGCAACACCTTTAATTGATTTTCCCATCTGCTCTATAGCTGATGAAATTTGTTCGACAGAGCTTGCCGTACTTTCCGCGTTGCCTGCTACCTGCTGGATAGAAGCTGCTACTTCCTGAACCGCCACTGTAGCCTCTTTAGCTGAACCTGTCAAGCTTTCAGCATTTCCTGCAACACCTTTGATTGATTTTCCCATCTGCTCTATAGCTGATGAAATTTGTTCGACAGAGCTTGTGGTACTTTCGGCATTTCCTGCTACTTGCTGGATAGATGCTACTATCTCCTGTATAGCTGCCGAACTTTCTTCTGCTGAACCTGTTAAACTTACAGCATTTCCTGCAACACCTTTAATTGACTTACCAATTTGTTCAATTGATGCTGATATTTCTTCTACAGATTTTGCTGTACTTTCACTATTGCCCGCAACCTGTTTTATTATAACGACCATCCCTTCAAGGGACTTTTGAGATTGCTCCGCAAGTTCTGTCAATTTCTCAGCATTGTTCACAACACCATTAATTGACTCTGAGAGCTCGCCCATCATTGAATTTGTAGAATCAACAGCTGAAGATTGCTCACTTGTACCTTTTGATACCTGTCTGGTAACACTTGATAAATCCTTCAGTTTTTCATCGAGTCTTTTTGCAGAATCAACTGCCATATGTACCTTTCGAGATAGTCCGGAACTTCCCATAAGTTTAAGAGCCATATTTTTTTTGAATCCCATAAATAACGCCTCCATTTACAGTTTTTATATAATTACTGTTTTACTGCTCGTCATCTATTTTTGTAACTTTTCTGCTGTTTACCATCTTCGAAATGCCTACAACATCCAATATACAAGCTACGTTTCCATCACCAAGAATTGTAGCTCCTGAAAAGCCTTCTACTTTACCTATATATGAACCAAGTGATTTAACAACAATCTCCTGGTTTCCAACAAGTTCGTCCACCACAAGGCCTAAACGCTTTTCTGCTACCCCTAAAACCACTATAAAGACATTTTTCTTATTTTTAGTCCTTGGAATATTAAAGTAATCATGCAACCATATAAGCGGAAGTACCTTTTCCCTAATTACGGCGACCGTCTGGCCTTTTACAAAATCAATCTCATTTTCAGGCTTGCGCACTATTTCAAGTACATTACTCATAGGCAGGGCATAGGTTTCGTCATTTATCTTGACTAACAGTCCTGTAAGGATAGCTAACGTAAGAGGCAGCTTAATTATAAATTTTGTGCCTTCACCCTTCTTTGTCTTAATATCAATAATTCCGTTCAACTTATCTATATGGCTTCGTACTATGTCCATCCCCACACCACGCCCTGAGATATCGCTAACTGTTTGGGAAGTTGAAAAACCCGTATGAAAAATAAGGTTAATGGCCTCTTGCTCGGTTAAAGCATCGGCTTCCTGTGCAGTAATCATATGTTTTTTTACAGCCGATTCCTTCACTTTTTGCAGATCAATACCACCACCATCATCCTCTACTGTAAGTATGACATGGTTTTCTTGATGTGAAGCAGTAATCCGCAGTATACCTTTAGGTGGCTTACCGGCTTTTACACGCTCCGCTGGCGTTTCAATCCCATGGTCTATTGCATTTCTGATAAGATGTATCAAAGGATCACTTATTTCCTCTATGATCGTCCTGTCCATTTCTGTTTCTCCGTCTTCAAGTATCAGTTCAACTTCCTTGTTCAGAGACTCGGATAAGTCCCTTACCATACGTGGAAAACGGTTAAATAGTTGTCGGATTGGCAGCATACGAGTCTTCATAACCCCCTCTTGCAATTCGCTTATAATTCTTGACATATGGTTTGATATACTTAAAATGTCATCAACCGTACTATCCGATGTATACCTGTTATTTAATACATTCCCGGCCTGGGCAATTCTTGTCTGTTCAATTACCAGTTCTCCTACCAGGTTCATCATTTTTTCGAGCCTGTCCACATCTACTCGTACTGTTTGGCAGACCTTCCTTTCGGTATCAGCAGCTTTAGATGCAGTGCCTCTACAGGATTCGCTTTCTGCCATGTCAAGCAGGTGCTGTGGTATATCAGCATGGTATGAATATACCTTAACTTCATCAACATCCATAAGCTCATCCTCAGCTTTGCCTTCAACAGTTTTTGCGTCCAATTGTGTTATGAGCAAATAGTAAACTTTGCTGATTTCAACATCATCTGCACATTCCAACACATTTGGTTCAGTACTGATTACTGTTCCTATTTCATTAAAATAGTTAAGTATCAGACAGGCACGACTGACTTTCATAAAGCTTGCTTCCGAAATTTTAACTTCGCATATCATACAATTAAACCCTGATTTTATTGCCTGTCTAATTTGTTTTTGCTGATCCAAATCCAGCATAAATTCTATTGGTTCATCATTCTCTTTTATATTTTCAGTTTTTTTATCATTTGCTTTTTTTAGAATTTTACTTTCATTGTATTCTACCGGCAGTATATTTTTTAATTCCATCAAAACTGAGGATATATCAGTCTTAATATCCTTTCTGTCAGTTGCAAAGTCTTCTTTTAACATCCTTAAATGATCCAGGCATCTGAAAAGAATATTAATAACCGGCTTTGTTGCTTGAAGGCAGTCATTTCGTATTTTATCCAACACATTTTCCATTTCATGTGTCAGAAGTTTCATTTCTTCAAATCCCATTGCTGCTGAGGAGCCCTTTAAAGTATGAGCTGCACGGAATATATTCTGAATTATGTCTGGTGTCTCACCATTTTTCTCAAGCTCTAGAATACCTTGTTCAAATAGCTGCAGCTGCTCTTCTACTTCATCGAGGAAAACCCCTATCATTTCAGGGGTATCATAAATTCCACCCACGCTACCCCTCCTTCTTCATTCATAAAGTACTTTGTCTATCTTCAGGATACTGACCACTCCATTGTCAGTAATTCCTATACCTTCAAAGTAATTGCCGTCAATTCCTGCTATCATTTCAGGAGGAGGCTGAATATCCGAAAATTTAATAACCATATTTACCTTGTCGACCACTATTCCAACCATATCATCTCTGCTTTTTACAACAACAATACGGGTCGATTTAGTAATTGTATAATTATTTAGTCCAAATCTTTTATGCAGGTTAACAACCGGGACAATTTTGCCACGAAGATTTATAACCCCTTCCAGAAAAGGCTTGCTATTATGTACCACTGTAATTTTCTGCATTTTTATAATTTCATACACATCACTGATTCTTAGTGCATATTTTTCGTTAATCAGCTCATAAACTATATATTGAATATCTAACAGCTCATCCAAATCAATTCACCTCCTTACAGAAAATAATTCGTCTGTCTTATGTAAATAAAATTTATAACTTTTTTAACGTTTGAATAACATAATCTTCATTAAAAGGTTTCACCACAAACCCTTTTGCTCCTGACAAGACAGCTTCCCTGACATGAGATTCCTGACCCAAAGCAGAAATTATAACAACTTTTGAGTTAGAATCGAATTGCCTTATTTCTTTTAACGCTTGAATACCGTCCTTTACAGGCATTGTTATATCCATAGTTACAATATCAGGCCGCAGTTCTTTATATTTTCTTACTGCTACAGAACCGTTTTCTGCCTCGTCGACTACTTGAAAACCATTCTTTTCAAGGATGGTTCTCAAGGACATTCTCATAAATGCTGCGTCATCAACAATAAGAACCCTCTTCATTAGTATTTCACCCCCTCATCTTATGTATGAAATCTTAAATAATAAGTAGGCAAACCATAAGTTGCCTACTTGCAATTCGTCCGGAAGAGGTCTAAAATATTGAGTAATTGTTTACTCATTAATAACCTCTCATCACAGTTGGCAACCCGCTGTCATTTTATTTACAAATCAGAACTGTAGCTTTGCGGGCCTATCTTTTGATAGGTTTGCTTTTATATTTTTCATAAGCATTAATATAAATATTTATATTTACCTTTTCTTTTTAAAGTAACAATATGTTCATTTTGTTACTTTATAAAAAAATTAAAATCCTTATATATAGTGCATTCTGCGTTAGTTTTTTTCTTTTTTTTATATATTTTTAATAAAAAATCATGTATCTTTTTTATAAAATTTTGATATATTTGTTTATAAATAAACGCATAATATCTAAAGGTTCTTATATTTAATTAAAGCTGAGGAACAATAAAATTTACTTAAGAATTGGTTTTTTTAATAAGGAGGATGGTTAATGACAGTAGAACCTATTCGTAATAAAGCAAAAATAAAGCAAATGTACTATTATTTAAACGGTAAGGATCCGAAATACGGATTACTGTTTAAATTCGGCTTGAATACAGGCTTGAGGATTAGCGATATTTTGCCTCTTAAAGTTAAAGATATTTATACACCGGATAATCATTTCCGTGAATATCTTATCTTAAAAGAAATGAAGACTGACAAGGAGAAAAAAATAAAAATCAATGAATCTCTTAAAAAAGAGATAGATAAGTACGTGAAAAGACAGAATTTATCGCAGGAAGATTGGCTTTTCTCAAGCAAAAAGGGCAGCCATATAGGCAGGGTTCAGAGCTATCGAATACTACGTGAAGCTGCTGAAGCTGTAGGTATTGAAAATTTTGGCACTCATAGTCTGCGCAAAACCTGGGGATATTGGACCTATAAAATGTCCAGATATAATATCGGACTTATCATGGATACTTTCAACCACAGTTCCCAACGTATAACTCTTCGTTATATAGGTGTAAATCAGGATCAAAAAGATGAACTATACTCTTTGGTTCAGTTCTGAAGTCAAATAATAAGCTGTATAATTTGGGGATTTTATTCTAAAAAAATGCGTAATTTGCAGGAAAAATTAATGATATGTCGAAATATATTTTAATGTAACAAAATGAACATATTGTTACATAGATATGCAAAAATTTACTCTTCTTTTCTTTAAAAAGCTTTTATAAAATCATCTATTGAAAGCTATAAGATTTATTTACGCAAATTATTAAAATTAAACTAAAAGAAGAACTTTCCCACTCGTTATAAAAGAAATGCCCATCTGCCACTTAATTATATTATTGAATATCTTCGCACTTGATATTCCTAAAGTTTTGTTATTTAATCCGTAAATTATAGAAATACTATAATGCTTAAGAAAATGATGCGACATTAAAAAGATAATTTAATTCTTAATCCATAACCGATAATTCCTACTGTTAATTATGCTTGATTACAAAACTATTACAATTAAATTATATACATTTATATGGTGTATTTGTCAACATTTAAAAATGGTAAAATTTCCTGTATAAAACTATAAAATAAAAGAATTCTACTCTTTTTAATGATTAATCTGTCTATTTCTTAAATATCCTAAAAACTTTCTGTTTTGCTCTTCTGAATAATTCAACCGTTTTAAATTTCACCCTGACAGGCACATTCTTTTCTCTTTCTGACATATCGATTATCTTATATTCATCTTCGTCCAAAACGTTCTTCAAATCCTGCTTCACAGAATCAGGAACAGTGCCATGGGATGCGTCTACAAAACAAAGAGGCGGGAAAAGGACACACCACCAATTTGCTCCTTCACCATTGCCTATGACAATCCGTAAAGCCTGATACTTTCCTGCCGGAAGGGCTATATCTCCATATACTTTAGTTGGAAAAGCATATTCACCAAGTGATGCTTTTACATTATAGTCCTTTCCGCAATCGAGTATCTTTTCTCTTGAAATCTTTTCGATTTCGCTCATATTTTCATTAATGGCAGCCCTTGCAGATTCTATATCTTCAAATCTATCTAATTTATCTTGCATATACTTAAGTACTTCATCTCTTACTTTCCTTTTAATCTCCTGGTCTACCTCACTGTCACTGTTAGCTATAACATGCAGCCTGATAAGCTTGTCAGAAAGCTCCGTATCTACATCCTCTGAAAAAGAAGTTATTGCGGCACTAACTGTAATAATTAACATAGATGATATGATAACAACCATTCCGGTTGTAATGATTTTTTTGGCTATCGGTTTTTGCAGTTTATATAAAAATAAGCTCTTCATAAGCATTCCTCCTTGAACTTGAATACATATGAAGTCTTATCAATTTTATGCATATTTATTCTATTACCCGAAAATAAAAAGAACGATACGTTTCATTATAATGTAAACGTACCGTTCCCTTTTATTCATCCTTTATTGATATTATTTATTAAGATATTCAACAGCCTTTAAATAACATTTGTCGGAAATTTCTAACAAATACTCTATCGTATTATTCAAAGCATCCTGCGTACTAAAGTCCAATACACCGTATGAATATAATCCGTTATCTTTCTGGAATTTTGCTATTGCTTTGAAAGTTTTCTCATCAAGTATATAATCAGGTTCATCCACATCATATCCGTTAGCTTTTAATATCATTTCGGCATATAATACATCAAAACTTTCACTGTTAAGTGTGGGTTTGCTTACTTTACTGAGTTCCTGTATGCTTGTTACATCAACTCCGTTAACAATACCGCAGTCTTCAATTACTATATCCGGATCAAGTCCTACACCATCAATCATTCTTCCGCTTGGTGTATAGTAATATCCTGTAGTAATCTTTGACCAACCGATTATTTCATCATCATTCGGCATGATATTATACTGGTATATTAAAACATATGCATTAGTTATATCTACACCCACTAGCTTGCTGTACTTCTCATATGCTTCAGGAGTGAGTATTGGAATAACGGTTTGTACTTTTCCTTTACCATATGTTTTTGTACCTATAAGTACTCCTGCTTTTGTATCTTGTATAGCACCTGCCAAAATTTCTGCAGCACTTGCCGTATAATCATTTACCAGTACAGCAAGTTTATATTTTGTAGCTTGTAAAGTTGACAAATATGTCACATCTGAATAGAAATCTGATTTAAAATCAAGCCTTGCAATTAATCCCTGAGGTACAAATAAGCCTGCAACCTTCGCAGTAACTTCAACATCTCCACCAGTATTGTCACGTAAATCAAGGATAACTTTTGTAATATTATTCTTGTCTACTTCAGCAAGTGCGTTAACCACACCGTCATATGTATTTGCATTAAATTGTTCAATCCGTATGTATGCTATATCTTTATCTATTTCATATGTAACAGGAATTACCTTTATAATTTCTCTTGTGAGTTCAACCTGAATAATCTTACTGGTACCCTCTTTTATTATTCCTAAAGTAATCTTTGTTCCTTCTTCTCCTTTTATAAGATTTGCTGCCTTGTTTAAATCCATTTTTGTGACATCTTCACCGTTAATTTGTGCAATTTTATCCCCTACTTTAATACCTGCCCTGTCTGCCGGAGAACCATCTATTATTCCCACTACATCTATATAGTCTTCCTCTTTGCTCATCGTAAGTCCTATACCTGAATAGGAACCTTCTGTAGTTTCCAAAAAACTGTTAAATTCTTCATTATCATAAAAAGTAGTATAGGGGTCAACCGTTTCAAGCATTCCTCTTAAAGCCCCGTTTATAATTTCTTGTTCATCTATCTCTCCATTATACATTTCCTTAATTAAATCAATGATACTTTGGAGATAATTTATACCCACGTTACCCGACTGTAAATCAGCTTCACCGGCTGCGCTTACAGGAGCAATAAAACAAGAAGCAGTCACAAACAACAGTGCAACAACAGCGGTAATCTTCTTTAATATCCTTCCCATATGTATTCCTCCAAAATAATAAATTTAACACTTAATATTTTAACATAATATTAACAAAATTACATCCTGTTAATAGAAAAACCTGATATTTTTTGTGAAAAAATATCAGGTAATTTCAATTATTTTATTTACAAAAACACTATTATTGGTAATTAATTATGTGATCTCTATAATCTTCACGAATTCCGGTCCTCATATAGTTGATTAGCCTGTTGATAATTACAGCAGACTGACCGTATGTCAAATACTGGTTTGGATTCAGGTATCCATTATCATCACCGGAAACCAACCCTATACTTTCAGCAACATAAACTGCATTGCGTGCATATTTAGGGATTTGGTCATTATCTTTAAAACTGGTTACTGCTACCGGAGACGGAGCCATATTCTCAAGCCCCAATGCTCTTATTATTATGCATATCGCATCAGCACGAGTTATATAATCATCAGGATAAAACATTGTACTTGTTCTTCCATTCACCAGATTTCTTTTATAAGCACTGTTTATATCGTTGAAATACCAACTGTCTTCCTTTACATCATCAAATATTATTTCTACTTTATTATCGGTTTTTTTGCTACTTGAAGAAGTTGGCTTCGTAGCATTGATCAGAGCCTGATCCTGTGGCACTTCTTTTGCAGCACGTGTAATTGCAGAAGTAAATTCAGCTCTCGTCATATACTTATGAGGATTGAATCCTTTTCCATTTCCTGAAAACACCTCAAGGCTTAATAATTGTTTTACATCTTCTTCATACCAGTTCCCTTTTATTGAGCTTGTATCAGGAACTGGAAGCCTTCTAAATACCGGTGTTGAATCTAATTGCAGGCTTCCCTTGTTTTCGATTAAAACGTCTGTGGAAATTCCCTGACTGTCAAATTCAGGCATTTTGTAGCTGTACTCCATTATACTGTTGTTTACCTGACTTTCCATGTAGCCTCCCTCAAAGCTGATTTGATCAGGTTGATTTTCAATGTATTGTATTTCTTTTGTTACAGTAGATGATACAGCAACCTGCGCTTCACCGCCCCATTTGTCTATAACGTTTCCTTTCTTCATTTCACTTGCTATATAATAATTATAAGTTATAGTTTCGACATTACTCCAATATTGATCGTATCCATAAAATTCGCCTGTCATGTCGACAGTTATCGTACCGCTGCCTGAAAGGCCGCTCGTCTGATATTGCTTCCTTCCCCACAAATTTCCCGAATAATAATTAATCGCAGGCCTTTCATCTATAATATCAGTATGTGTAAAATCATATGTTTTCAGAGTATATACCGTATTGGCAATTTTAATGCTTTCCGAAGGGGTTCCGCTAATGCTGGTTTCTTCTATCGTCTGTCCATTTTCCTTTGTAGTGGATTTTGTGCTAAATGTTACAATCCTTGTTAATGTAGCATTTTTGTCTGTATTCTTTAAGTTATATGTGTATGTAGTATTGAGATTACCCTGTTTATAAGCTTTTTTTAATGTAAGGGTACCCTTGAATATTATCGGCTCACCTGTAATAAAGCAAACTTCAACATAATCATAGGATGTCTTTCCTGAAACATCTCCGGAAGATATTCCCCCTTCGTATCCGCAAATGCCCTTTGATGCATTAACTACACCAGGCAACATCAAGCTTAATACCGTTGTTATGCATATTATCAGCTTCATCAATTTTTTCATAAGTTATATCCTTTCTTAATATAATCATACACATACAACTTTATCTTCAAGATCATAATCATCGATAATTTAACTTTCATCAATGATTATATATCCTTCTGTTGATACACCGTCCAACCTCTTCATAACTCTGATTGTATCTCCTTCTTTAAGCTCTTCCGGTTTTACAATTTTGTCACCTTTTATAATTATGCTGTTCACAAGTATATCAATAGACATATCATTTTGTGCTGTCCATATATGAGTAACAGGATTATATGCTTTTACAGAAGTTATTTTTATTTGTGTAGGCTGTTGTATTGTCTCGCCTTCTTCTCCTATAAGCCCGCCGCTGACTTCATAAATTTCACCTTTAACGCAATTGTGACCATATGGGGCAGTGCTGATGAGAACCGCATCTGTTCCTTTTGCCACTACATATACGGTCTTTTTAATATAGCCTGACTGTCCGTATCCTGTAAAACTACGGGAATTTACAACCCCATTCTCATCCAGAATCCTTGTTTCTGAAGTAATCTGGAATGTTTTTGGTGTATTGTAATAATCCCATTCAGGATCATCTAGTACAGAATAAGACTCCAGCGTAAAGTCCTTACCTGCATTTATACTTTTTATACGTCCTCTGTATATTGTATAGTCCTTCAGTACAGGCTTTTCATCAATCTGTACAACATGTGCATATAAGTCTCCTGACTCATAGCTTTCACTTGCTGCGACGCAAACAGGATCATTCTGTGAAATGCTGTATGGCAAAACCAGCCTGCCGTATTTAACAATTATAGATTCATCAGTTATTTTCACGGATTTATTTTGTATCCCCAGATTAATTTGTTCAGAACTTTGATCAATATAAGCTATATTATCCTGATACAAAACTTCTCTGCTGTCGCTTGAATTTTTTATTACAACCTGTACTGCTCTTTCCTGCCCGCCGTAATCTTTTTCTACGGCAATATAAACTTCATTATTTTTATAATACTTTAGCTTGCTTAATTGCGTTTTTATTCCCTGATTGTATATCTCGTACTCTTCAGCAAGCTTTATGCTGGTCATGCCTTTTTTATCAGTAAGAACCCATTCTCCGTTTTTCAATTCTTTTAGATTTTGTACTATAACATTATTTGATAAAGTGTCAATTCTCGATATAGTACCCTTATAAATATTTGTTATTAAGTGCTCATCACCTTCAGCTTCAATTTCCTTAACAACCGTCTGGTCAGGTGTAATAAGCAAGGTAAGCTTTATACGGTCTCCATCGTTCAAAACATCGTACTTTGTAAGCCTTCCCTCCAAAACTACAAGAACATTGTTATCGATATTAAGAAGCTGCTGAGTACCGTCATCATATTTAACCAGTAATGTAGATGATTTTTTTGAAATTATTTTAGCATATTTCACCTGATAATTATCTACTGCACTTATTGATATTACATCTCCGTTATCATCCAGTTTTATGAAAACAGTATCACCTGGCTCCACATCGCTTATATCAGCTAATTCATGATTTTTGTAAACCTCAACTGCAGAAGGATCAGTGTAGCTGTATGTCCTGTAAAGTATAAGTGATTCTTTTGAATCTATTCCTGAACCGTCTTCGTTATAAAGCGTGATATATCCTAACTGAGGATTGTTATCTTCTACTATACCTTTAACAATACCTTTTTCTTCGGTCGAGCCGGTCAATCTGAATGTCCTTACTTCAGTAACCAATTCACCTTTTATACTCAACACCACATATGATCCGGGTGTAAGTTTTTCAATCGTTGAATATACATTATCAATAAATACCTGAACGTTGGAACTGTATCTGTAAATCTCCTCAGCATATGTACTTTTAATATTAAATGAAATACTTTTTCTGGCCTGTTCAATATCAGGAGACTGCAATGTAAAATATGCCTGAACGGAAATAGTTTGATTTTCCGTATCCACATTATTTACCTTTGCCGCCAAATAATCAGTGTCATTGACATTTGAGAGCACTTTCAAGAATAGTACATTTAAATCTTCTGAAACAATATATTCAACACGGTCACCAGCTTTCAGAAGACTGCTGTCTCCTATATCTCCGTTTTTACATACTATAATCTCATTTTCTCCTAAATCTTCGGAAGTGCCGTTTTTAGAAGAACTGCTGGTACTTCCTGCTTTGGGCTTATATGTATCTATTCTGTAAAGTTTTCCGTCCGTGTTTCTCAAATAATGCAAAGTTTGTATTATTTCCGTACCGCTTGAATGGTCTGATATTTTTTTGATATCTTCTACTATTCCCGTATTCTTTACATAATCTAATAAAGGTAGAATAATATTGCCTGCATTCTTTATAATCTGTGCAGCTTCACTTCTTGTAATTCTTCCGTTTGGATTGAAATTGCCGTACTGATCCGAACCCATTATTAGATTTTGTGTTACTGCAGAAATATAAGGTATTTTTTCAGGATCCGCCTTATTCCAGTCGTTATAGCTTGTATAAATACTTATTTCGTCATAAATAGGTTCCAGTTTCAAAGCTTTGGCAATCCAATATGCAAATTCCTGCCTGGTAACAGGTGCTGACCTTATGAAAGGAGTACGGGTAGGATCTTTCTGTTCCTTAGATTGAATGCCCAATGCATCATTCAAGTCATATTCCGATATTAAACCTTCCTCTTCGGCAATGGTAAGATATCCGTCTGCCCACATGCTTGTAGGGTTGTTTTTTTTGTCGCTTTCATTTCTTTTCTGATTAATTTCTTCAGCCGCTTTTTTTGCATCCTCACTACGTCCTGCTATTTTCAGAACAAGGGCAATTGCCTGTTCTTTTGTTACCATGTCACCGGGAGCAAATACTTTTCCTCCATATCCCTCCATAAGATTCAGGGCTCCTGTTTCATAGATCGCCTCTTTCTCCCAATTTTGAAGCCCTGCTATATCAGTATAGCTTATATTCTGCAATATAACCCTTGCATCAGCTATACCGCTAAATATAGCTTCCGGTTCTTCATCCTCAGCTAAGGCATAGCCCTGAAAACAAGACGTAAGCAGCATTACTAAGAGCAAGATTGCTATATTAGCTCGTAATTTTCTGGTGCTTCTGTTTCCGTATTTACTTTTTCGTATACTCATTGTAACCTTATTCATATCCTTATCAGACCTCACAAAAAAATAGCTCTCGATAATAATTATCGGCTATTTTTTTATAAAATTTATGACTTATAACATATAATAAATCAAAACTGAATTTAATACATTGTGCTGGTTGTTTTGAGGAAGAAAACTAGTGGAGATGCTCATATCACCTGTTAATCCGTACCTAAGTTAAGCGAATTCACTGTTTGAGCAGAATAATTACATGGTGCTTTTTAACATAACTAATTTCCAAATTTTCATATATGTTAAAAATGCACTGCCTTAATTGTTGTGCTCCTCTACTATAGACAAATTCCGTTACGGAGCACAAATATAAATTCTAAATTATTCTGCGAGTTTGAATTCATAGCAGCTGAATTTACAGGGTCTTGGCATCGTAACTCGGTTTCCTTCCTGGAAATAAACCAACCAGCACAAAAAGTTAAGGTATTATTGCAGCATTATTGAATTATCAGCCTTATCATTATTTAAACCGGTTTCCCGAATATTCATATAGAAATTATTTTTTCCCAGTGTGTTGTTATCAATTTCCAGAGTATAATCCACTCTGATTTCTCCTCCGTTATCATCAACATTAATATCAACTTCATTTGAAAAAATAGCTATGGTAAATGCTCCATAAACCGTGTCATAATATGAATAGCTTTTCTGTCCCTTTTTGAAAACCATTTGTGAGTTTACGGTACCAAACCTCAAAATTGTAACTTCCCCATCGGAAATTTTAAGAGTTGTGGTTGTGCCTTCCATACCGGTAACCTGGCTTTCTTTATAAGTTATATAATATGTACTGCCCTTTTTGTAATATTTGCCCTCAGTTACAAGTTCCAAGTTCTCTTCTTCCTGATCAGGCATTGTCTGACTTCCTTTTACTGATATGATTACATTTTTGTTCATCAAACACACCTCTCTTAGGAATTATACATGGGTATCTCTTCTCGTCTTTTGTGAACCATTCTTGACTATAAAGTCCCCATACAGGGGACTTAACTTAATTTATAGATTTTAAATTATCTTTATACCTCTCCTCTGCCAGTTCAATAAGACGTTCAATAAGTTTTCCATACGATAATCCTGATGCTTCCCAAAGTTTAGGATACATGCTTATACATGTAAAACCCGGAAGCGTATTAATTTCATTTATATAAATTTTACCGGTTTCCTTGTGCACAAAAAAGTCGACCCTGGACAGTCCTGCACAATCCAATGCTTTGAATGCTCTTACTGCGTACTCACGTATCGCTTTTATTGTATCTTCCGGTAAATCAGCAGGTATTATAATCCTTGAATTATCTCCCTGCTCATATTTTGCATTATAATCATAAAATTCATTACATGGCACAATTTCTCCCGCTGTAGATGCTTCCGGTTCATCATTGCCCAAAACAGCACATTCTATTTCCCGGCCGTTAATAAATTCTTCTACTAAGATCTTTCTGTCATAACGGGCAGCCAGTTCCAATGCGGAAGCAAGCTCACTCCTGCCGGAAACTTTGCTCACTCCTACCGAAGAACCTGCATTAGAAGGCTTCACAAAGCATGGATATCCAAGAACTTCTTCTACCTGTTTGGCAATGGAATCATTATATTCTTTTATCTGTTTTCTGCTAAAAACAAGATATTTGCCTTGAGGTATACCGGCTTTTTCAAAGATAATTTTTGAATATGCCTTATCCATTCCAAGAGATGAAGCAAGTACACCAGGTCCTACATACGGTATGCCTGCAAGTTCAAATAAGCCTTGTATGGTTCCGTCTTCTCCATTGCAACCATGAAGTACCGGAAATACAACATCAATGCTTTCATTCACACTACAATTATGACTTAGGTTAAAAAGCATATTCTTTATCGTATTTTGCGTACCATTTAAACTGTCTTTCTTTTTATCTTTTATATTATTTTTCTCAAAACTCTCGAGCATCTGTTTTTCAGCAATATCCTGCCATTCTCCTGTCCCGATATGTTCTGCAGGCCCTTCATATCTGAGCCACTTTCCGTCTTTTGTTATTCCAATCATTATCACATTATACTTGTCAGTATCTATATTCTCTATAACGGATTGAGCAGAAAGCCTTGATACTTCATGTTCAGATGACTGCCCTCCAAAAATTACCGCAACTGTTTTTTTAGTTTTCATAATCTTACCCCCTAATTCGCTATATTAAACAATATATTTTAGCATCAATTTAGTCTATTAAAAAAAAAGCAAAACTTACTTTTATTTATATTATGAATTCTACTATTTAAGTACATCAAATTCAAGCTTTGCCCTATGAAAGTATAATATGTTATAATGGTCGTATGATACTAATTTATATAAGGAGACATGTATATGCCTTTTTATGATTTAAAGTGCAGAAATTGCGGTACAACCTTTAATGTAAAGGCAAGTATCGGTGAAAGGGAAAACAACCAGATAAAATGCCCCTCATGTGGGAAAAATGAGCTTGATGCTGTATTCAGCAACGTTAATATAATAAAATCAAGAAGTTCTTCATCAGCAGAGTGTCCTAATATTCATAGATGCGGAGGCTGCTGCAATCATTGACATATAGTCTTTTGTACTATGCATTGGTATTAAATAGTTTTAAGCATGAAAAAGGTGTCTTGACTAACAAGACACCTTTTTTATTTGCTGTGATTTCTATCCTACAAGACCTGATCTTTCTATACTGTTTATGAAAAAGTTCTGTAAGAACAAGTAGAATAAAATCAACGGCGTAAGCATAATCAAAACTCCAGCACTTCTGATCAATGGTTGGTAAAGAGGATTTCCAAGGTCACCGGAACTAAATCCCATTTCAGCTGCATCTGCTGACATCTGAGTTAATATACTGTAAGTCGTAGGCAATACCTTGATATCTTTCAAAAACAGATTTGAATACACAGTATCATTGTACTGCCAAACTAACGAGAACAATGCTACAGTTACAGTAACTGTACGCGCATGTGGCATCATAATTAAAGCAAAAGTTTTTATTGGACCGGCACCATCAACAAGTGCTGCTTCCTCTGTCTCTTTAGGCAGACCTCTGAAAAACTGCCTGAATATATATATGAATAATCCGTTTTTAATTCCCATTGCCGTAAAGGCAAACAGATAAAACGGCACAACTGTATTTATAAGATTAGGTCCCTTTCTGCCTGTAATTGCTTCATATATTCCAAAAATATCAAAGAATCTGAAACGAACATAGTATGAAACAAGGAGCACCTGAGGCGGTACTACGATTGTAAATATAACCAATGCGAACAAAAGCTTTTTAAGCTTGAAATTGAATCTCGCAAATCCATAGCCTACTACCATACATACAAATGTCTGTATAATTGTAATAGTAATGGTTAATATTATTGAATTTTTAAGTGCTTCCGGATAATCAATCAGTTTTGCAGCAAGTTTTATATTATCCCAAGTAAAATGTTTTGGCACGATAACAACAGTATTGTCGTATATATCACTTTTACTTGTAAATGCTCGGAATATCATGTTTATTACAGGATAAAGTATTACGAAACAAAATCCGATAATAAATATCGCTCTTATGATTGACCAAAGCCACTTTCCCATCAATACTTTGTTACGAGGATGAAATACAACTTCCTGTATAGAATTAATCGTATTTTCGAATTTTTGCTTTTTAACACCGCTAATCATATTATTCCCTCCCTTCGCTAATTCTGATAGAATACTTTTCTCGATATGAAGAACGACACTATTCCAAGTATACCGCTAATTATTATGAAGTATATCCACGACATGGCTCCCGCTGTACCAAGTACGTATTTTTCAAATCCCGTTTGAAGTATTAATGTCATGGCTGTATTTGACTGTGCCGTAAAGTTATCTATAACCGAATAAACCGTATTAACTAATATCAATGGTGATACATACGGGAATGTTATCTTCCAGAAAGCTTCCCATCCGGTAGCACCTTCAATATAAGCTGCCTCGTACAACGTATCAGGTATGGAATGCAAACCTGCAAGGAATATAAATATCTGAATACCGGATGAAGATATTACGGTAAATAACTGATTTATTGGTGTTACAATATAATTTATCATTTTCTCGCTTAACCCGGCCTGTGCCAGATAATATTCAATTTTAAAAGAACGTAAAACCGCGAGTGTCTGTGATTCGTCATTAAGGCTTGAAGTCAATCCCACTGCAGCATCAATTTTAGCATTATCAAGCTGCATTTTCATAAAAATTCCTGAAGCTAAAATTACCGGAAGGAAAAATACAGCTTTTGCAATTTTATTCCCGACAAATTTCTGTTTCAACAGAACTGCCACGAAAAAGCTAAATACTAATACTACCGGCACCTGCAAACATACTGTCTTTATTGAGTCAGTAAGAGCTCTCACATAATCAGGGTCTACTCTCAATGCGTATTTGTAGTTATCCCATCCTACAAATGTTTTAACTATACCGGTATCTTTAATATCAACCTGGTTAAAACTAAATACCAAAGTTTCTATCAATGGCTGTATGAAAAACAGCAGGAAACCGATAATCCAAGGCAGTATGAATAAATAACCCCACATGGCCTTCCTTTGTTCCAATGACAAACTAATCTTTTTCACTCTAATTTCCCCCCCTAATTACTGTGAAGTTCTCTGCCTCAATCTTGATTCCGTTTACTTCTACCGGAACATCGTTATAATTTACTATCACTGAAGTTCCGTCTTCATAAACTGTCTGTTTAACATTTTCTGCAATTGTTTTATTATCTACAATAGCCTTATCTTGCAAATCTTTTAAGGCTTCATTTGCAACTTCATAATATTTTACTGCATCCTCTATCCAGTCTTTATAATTTGATGAGTAAATATAATCGTAATCCGTATCCTTAAGCTTTGATGAATCAGCATAAGTCCATTGATAATACATTGCTGCACCATATTCTATTGATTTCAATATGTCTTTCTTATATTCAGAAGAAAGATTCAATGGCTCTCCTGCATATTCAACAAGCCCATGATATACCATTTGGTAGAATGGTATTTCCTCATCTGAAATATTTAAATTACTTGATGAAAACGGAATATTGATCATTACATCAGCATTTACTGCCGCATAGCTATTTCCGCCTTCAATCATTACATACTTAACCTTATCCTGTATTTTTGCAATTTGCTCACTTACAACACGGCTTGCATCCTGCCTGTTGACAGATTTTCCTTTTGTAAAATCTGAATATAATTCATTTCCCATATCCTTTAATGCTACACCTGAAGCATTATATTTCAGATATTCGCTGAGGAAATCATTTACCATCGAAGGCAGAGCTCTTGGGGATGTTATATATTTAAAACTAATAGCTGTCTGTGAAACAACATCATATTTGTATGCCCTTGCAAATCTTTGGTCTATAAATTTTGCAGCATATTTATAAATTGAGAATCCGTCAGCTCTGTAATTTGTCATAAATGATACTTCCGGATAGAATTCTATTCCTTTTTGATCTGTATATTCTATCAGTTCTTTAAATCCTTTTTTTCCTCCAAGTACTTTTTCAGGTTTAATATTAATTGCGACTTTCTGGTCCATACCTCCGTTAAACCATCCGGAGTATTTTAATTTAATATTATTTACTCCCTTATCCTCTAACTCCTGAACTATTGACTGCGCTTGCTTAAATGTAGTCAGAGGTTCCATGCCAGTATAGTTTATTCCAAGGAAAGATTTAATCTTTTCTACTGCTCCGACTGTCTCTACAATAAGAGGAATATCTTTCTTCGGTATAACCTTATCCATATTATACTTCCTAATCAGATATTCTCTGTAGAATTTAGCCATCCCTCTATAATTTGCATCCTCACCTGACATGAAATTATATCTTATTTTAATGTCTCCCTTATAAGGACTGTCTTCATATGAATTTACATTTTGAACCTGATAATTTCCATCGCCCATCATGGTATTGTCTTTTGCAGTTACATTAAATGATGCAAAAGCAGTATTGAAAGAATTACTGTTTCCCGCCTTGTAAGCTTTGATGTTTGCAATGGCATCTCCTTCTTCTATTATGGCAAACATCGCATCTTCACCCTGCTTAATGCCAAATACCGGCATTGTCGGGGTTTCCAGATAGGTTTTCTTTTCTCTTGTATCGATAGAATAGTCATTGCCATACACACGCATATCATACATATCAATAGATTTAGAACCATCTTTAAACTTTAATATTGTACCTGAACCGTCAGGAAGTACAGCATAACCATCAGCATCCATATAAGCTGCTCCAAAGAATTCAAGTACATCCATTGTTATTATCGGCAGCTTTTCATTAAACTCAATTTCATTAATTGGTATCCTTACAACGATACTGTCATTATCCAGAATATATTCTAATGGAACTTTAGCATATACCTTTTCTGAAGTTACTGTAGGCTGCCCGTTCTCTAGGTTATCACGTTCAAGATCGCTTTTTGTATAATTAAGTTTTTCAAGAATTTCTATCATCAGTTGATTATTTTCATCATTGCTTCTTACCCATTTCCAGACACCGTCTTCCTGCTGTACGTATAATTCCTGAAGTAGCTCCTGATCCTCTTCACTTAGATTTTTCAAAAATCTGTTGTTAAATCTTTTGTTACTGATATACTGTGGTATATCGTTTTCATCTCTGTCTTTGCTTCCTATCATGTACTCAATACGCACACCGTTTTGAATATCTTTAATCTCATAAGTGCCTTTTTTTACGCTGTTTGAATAGTTATTCAACTGCTGCTGCTGGCCTGTCAGGCTTATAAAATACAGGTTAAGTTGTGTGGACAACTTTTCCCTGTTTATTTGCGTGGTAGCAATTCTGTCTATATTGGGATCAGGTGGATTTGAAAACCATATTTTACCTGATTTTTTGTTTTTCACAGCTATGCTTGTAGCAGTTTTGCTTCCTTCATTTTTATCAATATATAGAGCCAAGAAATCATTCTCAGCTACTAAGTCCATTTTCTTTAAATGTTCCTCATCACTTGCAGCACTTGTCTGGGCTGCATTAGTAGTTGTATTTCCTTGCACAGTAACTGAAGCAGTACTCTGCTGCTGATTAATATCAGTCTGTACATCCGGGTCTGCCATTATGCCCGCAGTTGATGTAAGGATTAAGCTGCAGGCTAACGCCATAGATACAACATATTTTAATGACTTCTTATATATCTTCTTCACATTAACCCTCCTCTTTACAACCGCAGCATAATTTCTTTATAAATAGTAGTCAGGAAACCTATAATCTGCCATATCAAATCAAAGAATACCATACATATAAATATAATAATCGCCATAGCTGCAATAGTTAATATTACAGTGAAAAACGTTTTCATAAATGAGTACTGATGCACTACCATAGTTCCAATGAATACTAATATTGCAGACCAACAAAGACCTAAATTAAAAAGGAAGTCAATATACGCTTCTTCGCTTAATGACATGAAATTAGTCAATATTGCTGTTGGTACACGGACAATTATATATGGTACCATGGCATATCCTATTACCATCAGTATGTCGCGCATGTTTCCTTCTCCGTCCATAAGCGTTGTTACAGACCAGTTGGAAATCGTCCATAATAAGGCTATAATAGCGACATTCCTGAATTTTGATAATACATCTACAGGTACATTTTTGTCCGGATTGAACAAAAATGCAGTTACCTGATGCTCAAATATCATAGCTAATGCAACTAAAAACATTATTGCTATGGATACTTTAATCTTCCCTTTTTTTTCATACTTCATATCATAGAATCCGTCAAAGGGATGAATTATAAGGCGCATAGCAAACTTAACATCGCTCATCATTCTGCAACTCCTTCCATTGTAATATCAAACTTATCCTTCTTCTTACGTCTGTTTCTGATCTTTATGAATACATACAATCCCACAAACAGGATTACAGCTATTGTAAGTATCTTACTGAAGTGCTGACGAAGGAATTGCTTTTTATATCCATCAAATGCCTTTGAATACCCTGTACTGTCATTACCTCTATAGTTACCGAGCATATAATATTTCATAGCTTCTTCATATTTCTGCTGTCTCAGATAAACGTTACCTGTTTGCACATACGCAAGCTCAAAGTTTGCATTCATCTTCAATACTTTCTTCCAGGTTTCCATGCAATCTTCATATTGACCGTCAAGATATTGACTGTCTGCCTGTCTGATCAGTTTTGCATATTCAGTAACTTCAAATTCAGTTATATTTTTATTCTTTTTATCAACAACATATATTTTTCCAGCCCTGTTTTCTATAGCAACAGGAAGCCCGAATGTTCCCTTTTGTGATCCCATTCCTCCGAAAACATACAATAGGTCCCCGTTTTTATTGTAAGTAAATATTCTTCCTCTTTTGCCATCAAGAGCACTATAATATCCTTCACTATCGGATGTAATATCTGCGAACAGAGACAATCCGGAATCCCCTGTAACTTGATTATATAATGCTTTGGTACTTATGGTGTCCCCATTTACACCAGTCCATCCGTTTCTTACTAAAACGTCTTCTCCTGTAGGATTTAATCTTTTTATTGGATTGCTTGCACCTTCAGTAGCAGCAAGTGCATAAATGAAACCTTGATCATCAAGGCTTAAATTTGAATATTCCTGAGGTACGAATTTTTCAAGCTGCTCTACCTGCTCTTTGGTCATTATTCTTTTCCATAAAACAAGTGCAGGATTAACTTTTACTTTATTTGCGCCAACATATCCTTCAAAATAGCCTTCTTCATTAATCTCAACTATACCGTTGTTATCTCCCTGTACGATCAAAAATATGTTATTGTTGCTGTCTACTGCAACCTTTTTCGGTTTATATTCATGAACATCCTTATTATACGTTACATCAGTCGGCTTACCATATTCTCTTTTATAGTTGCCGTCTTTATCAAGTACAACTACTCTACCATTGTTCATATCAGCTACATAGATGTCTCCTTTATCAGTTACAAAGACACCTGTAGGATTATTAAATTTATCAGCTTTGCCGTTATTGTCGAACTGATCAATAACCTTTTTTAAATTCCATTCACTGTCAAGAACCAGTATATTCCCCTTGAATCCTCCGTTTACAATATAGATACTACCATCCTTAGCAAAAAACATATCTTCCGGCTGGATTAATTCAGCTCCGATTGTTTTTGAATCTATTATGCGTGAAGGAACATAAGGAACCGGTGCCGGTGCAGCCCATGCAACATTTTTTGTATAAGTATAAGTATATGACTTATACGGAGGAGATGCTTGAACTACCGACGCAGAAACTGTAAAAATCAGTATTAATATTGCTAATATTACTGAATATTTTTTCTTCAATGTTATCCCCCCTATTACTCTTTCATACCTGATGAAGACATTGTTTCGATAATTTTGCTCTGCGATATTATGAAGAAAATTATCGGTACTGACATCATAATGAGACGAACAGCAGCTGCAGCACCCTGACGAACCATACCACCTGAAGTTATCTGCTGTATTGCGTACGTCAGCGTCTTTAACTGTTCCTTATATATATAAGTTGAACCGGTATTATTCCACAAACTCTGAACAGCAAATATTGAAAGAGTAAGCCATGCCGGTTTCATATTAGGCATCATTATTGACCAATAAATCCTGAACTCACCTGCACCGTCCAGTTTAGCAGACTCTATTACTGAGTCAGGCATCTGCGTCATGAACTGTCTCATAAGGAAGAATCCATATGAGTCTGCAAAGGCAGGTATAATAATCGCCAAATAAGTGTCAAGCCATCCGAGCTTTGACATTGTCCAGTAATTAACAACGTCAGCAACTATAGAGTTAAACATCAAAGCAACCAGAATCAACTGGAATATTGCCTTATGCCCCGGAAATTTATGCTTTGCCAGAGGATATGCAGCCAGTGAGCACACAATAACACGGCCGAATGTTCCGGCAACAGTCATAAATATTGTATTGAAAGCATACCTTGATAAAGGTACCCATGTGTTCGTAATCAAACTGAACAGCATATTAAAATTATCAAGTGTAGGATTTCTTACTATAAATGTAGGTGGATAAATAAGCAATTCATTTAATGGTTTAAAAGCATTAGCGATGACCAGCCACAAAGGTAGAATACTAAATAATCCAAATCCGGCCAGTACTATAAATATAAGAGCATCTCCTGTTTTGCTTCTGTTTACTCTGTTAGTCTTGTTGCTGATTGCCTTTTTCAGTCGTCTCTTTATTCGCTCATTTCTGCGTGCTTTTTCCCTGTCTATCTGCATCTCTTTTCCTGTAGCAACCATCTTTACTTACCCACCTTTCTTATGATAGCCTGTGCCAACTTATTTGCACCATAACTTATAATAAACAGCACTGTAGAAATGGCAGCAGCATATCCTCTTTCAAACCTTGTACTGCTATAATCCTTCAAATGGGCAGTTATGGTATGAACCGCGTATCCCGTACTTGGGAATCCGCATAGAGCATTGGCAACATCACCTACACCAAATGAGCTTGTAACCTGCAGTACTGCTGCAAGCCAGAGGTGAGGAGCCATCAAAGGAAGTGTAACATACCACAGCTCCTGCCATCTGTTATTAACACCGTCAACAGCAGCAGCTTCAAAGTATTGTTTATCCAATGTATTGAAACCTGCCCTAAGCTGCAGGAATGAAGTTCCGAGACTCATCCAAAGCTGCACCAGTATAACACAAGTCATCATGTATCTTGTATCTTTTAGCCATTGTACCGGTTCATCAATAAAACCGAACCTGAGCAGAAAACTATTCCAGTAACCGTATATATCACCACTGAACATTAAACGCCATATTTCTGCCGCGCCTGCAATAGACGGAGCGTAGAATACAAGAGTCATAAGAGGCTTAAGTTTTGGCGGAAGCTCATTAACGATCCATGCGAACAAAAGGCACATCAGATAACCGACAGGACCGATTATCAGAGCCATTTTCAGTGTGTTAACCAAAGCTATCTGAAATAGATCATCATTAATAAATAATCTTACATAGTTATCCCATCCGACCCATCTTGGAAGTTCAAGCACGTTATAATACATCATTCCAAGGAGCAATGATGCTGCAACCGGTATTACGGTAAATACCATGAATATCAGCATAAAAGGTGTTATCATTAAATAGGATAACTTATATTCCTTCATCTGTTTAAGTGTTTCCTTAAACTTTGCAGAAAACCTGGGCTTGTTATTAATAGCCTGATTTAGTTTAATAGATGTCTGCATATTCCCCTTCCCTTTCTATCCGGAATTATTCTTCTTCTACCCTAAGACCAAACTCTTTTCTTTTGATCGTTATCTCATCATTGGTAAACTTGTTCCAGTCTATAAGACTTTCTCTCGGGCTGTATCCAAGATTGATAACTTCTCTGATAGCATTATCGAGATTTCTTCCCATCATGTAACCTCCGGGTACTTCAGGAACTCCCTGAACCCATTTTCTTTGTTCCTGGATAGCCTTTATCGCCTGCGATGTCCATGGAAGCTTTTCAACAGCTTCTACATTTGCGGTTGCCCATCTTGCAGACGGACCTTGAATTCCTTCTATTTCAAGACCGTAATTAACCTGAGTTTCAGTACTGGTCCACCACTTAAGGAATTCCCATGATGCCTCTTTATCCTTTGCGTTACTTAAAATAGAAGCACCTGTAACTCCCGCACCTTCATCTCTTCTGATAGTTCCGTCTTCTTGTCTGGTACCCGGTATTAATGTGAAATCCCATAATCCTCTGATTTCCGGTGCAGTAAGATAAAGCCTGTTATAAAAATCATAATTAGTTATTACAATAGGTGATTCTCCTGTCCTGAAACGAGTCAATTCATCCATTTTTAAGGTCATTTTATATTTTGTATAAAGATCTGCCCACTTTTGAAATGCCTGTATGCCTTCAGGGCTGTCAATTGTACTCTTGGTTCTTGCATCATTATAAAGTTGTCCGTTTGACTGGAGCAAGAACATCAGGAATACAGCATTTATACCTGAAGAATCATCATCCATTACTGAAGGAAGACCTATATCAAGTTTATTTTTCTGCAGAATAGGCAATATAGCATACATGTCTTCCCATGTCTGAGGTACTTCAGTAATACCAAGATCCTGCAGTATGTCTTTTCTGTAGAACATAAGAGAAAATGTCTGTGTTTCCGGTAATGCATATAAACTATCTTCAACCCAGAAAGATGTTGAAGCACCATCACTGAAACGTTCCAATACTTCTTGATAATCCGGGAAATTTGTCAAATCATATACAGCTCCACGAAGAGCATAGTCGACAGGCTGATTCTGTGGAAGGCTTATTACAACATCCGGGCCCATACCCGCTGCAACTGAAGGCAACAGTATTCCTGAATCAACCAATCTGATATCAAGTCTTATCCCTGTTTCGGGAGTAAAATAGTTGTCTGCGAGGGTTTTCATTACATTAGCAGGATCACGTCCTGAGCTTAACCAAAGCAATACGGTCCTGTCTTCTCCTGACTCACTATCTCCCTGTATCATATTGTAATCCTGGAAAAATGAAACAAAGAAACTCTTAACTTCATGCACAAGTCTTCCGTACCATCCCACATCCGCACTTGGAAAATCTAGTGCCGGAGGAACCAAAACTATATAATCAATAGCTAAAGGCAGAGAAGTAGCGGTTTGGATCCATGAAGCAAGGTCACTTACCTGAAGCCTGAAAGTAGACAATACTTTTGTAACTTTTTCAGGATTTTTAGCAAATCCTTCAAGCATAATCTGGAGTTCTTCCATGGTCATACTGTCATTACCCTTACTTCCGGCTATTTCAATCAGCATTTCTTTTGCTTTTTTAACCTGTTCAGCCTGTTCGGCGAAAATTCCCTGAATACCCTTACCATCTTCCAAATCTTTTAACTGATTTGTCAGGTCATAATCCCTGTTTGTGTCCGGTGAGGCACTCGTAATTTTCATGATATGATAATACAGATTATTTAATTCCTTTACACTGTCTTCAACAATCGTTAATACTTCTGATACGTCACCTAATGTAACTTCAAGCTTTAATATATGTTTACCTTTTGATAAGTAGAACAGATAAGGATTATCTCCGCCAGGGACTACCATCTGCCAGTACCTGTTATATTTGATTGATATATTTTCAGCTTCTTTAAAGGGTACCTTTCCGTCAATATACAGCTTTCTGCTTGAATATGTTCCTTCATTGTAGTTTTGTAAAGCTCTGAAGCCTAATTTATATAAACCGTCTTCTGGAACATCAACTTCCCATTCAATCCATTGTTTAGCTTCATCCCAATTCTGTCCGCCAATAGTGTTCATCTTGATATCAGAAACGCTATATGGCTCTGTAGCCGGTGATGAACGGTCATTTGCAGGAGCAAGAGTTGAATCTGACTTATAAAGCGCATCTTCTCCCTGAATTTTGATAATTCCGACATCAGCACTTGCTTCTTTATAGCCGTTTTCTTCATATGTCTTTAAAACTTCTTCATATGAAGGGATCTCTTCTTCCTGATATAATTTGATATATTCAATCACAGCAGGTTCTTTAACGGATATGAACTTTATTCTGTGTTTACCTTGTGAAAAATAGAACTTATAATTTCCAACAGTATAATCAAGGGTTCCTGAAATGGGAACTTCTCTCCAATTCGGTTCTTCAACCTGTGAAGGCCTATATTCGTTTCCGTTTGAATCTACTTTGACTTCACCTTCATTCTTCCATATTCTCTGAAGTATGAAGTTACGTGCACCTTCAAAAGGAAGTTCACCATCTATATTGATTTCTCTTTCAATAGTTGTGGTTTTTCCTTCGATAGGGTAGTATTTCACCGCTATATTATACAAACCTTCATTTTTTACTTCTACTTCCCATTCAATAGATCCGGATTCATCAGTCTTTACTGCAGCTTCGGAACCTTCAAAATTTTTCAGTATTTCCGGTTCCATTCCTTCAGCATTGACATAATCCTTTGCCTGGATAATAATCGTATCATTTGGATGCGGCTTGTCCTTGTATTTTCCTAGGTATTCTTCATATGAATCTTCTTCGGATGATACAACAGAGCTAGAAATCTGATTCTGGCTTGTTGTCTCTGTTTCAGTTGCTGTTTCTTCCTGCGTTGCAGTAACTACCGTTTCAGTTGTAGCATTTGATACATCGGTATCATTGTCAGCTCTAACCTCAGCCAGGCCTGCAGATTGCAAAATGAACAAACTCAAAACAAAAACAGCTATGCATCTGATAAACCTCTTCTTATTGTTCAACTTTAACTCCCCTTTTTTACAATAAATTTATATCAGATAAATAAAACTTTACAAAATTTATATAACATAGACAAATACTTATTATATTCGCTAATCTAATAATAATAAAGTAAAAAATCTAAAGCAGCTTAATTTGGTTATATATGAAAGTTATAGTACTATAATTATAATATTATTTAGAAATGTTATTTTTCTGCATAACTTAGCTGTTTATTTACATAATAAAATTCAAAGATTAAGTTGCCATATGATAACTTACTATGAAAACTTACGTAATAATTTGTTAACAATTATAGCAAATTACATAAAAAAACATATAATATCCTCGTATAGCTTTTTAATTATAGCAAACGTAATTTTATTTGTAAAGTTGATAGTAAACCTTGAAATTGATTTTCGCGGCATATTTCTTCAAATAGCTTATTTATGCAGTATTTAAAATAATTTTTAGAATAATGCACAATTATTTTATTTATAACAAGTATTGCTTCAACAATATGCACAATACCTACTATACTTGCGTTACATTTTTTTAACAATTTTAATTTACTTAATGTATAAGTATTAAGTAATTCATATTTCTTCATATTTACGGCCTGCTTTGGGATATTGTATAATATAACTTAATAAATTATGGAGTTGTTGTTAATGGCAAGCCTCCAAAGGAGAAAAATCAAAGGTAAATATTATTGGTATATTGTTGAATCAAAACGTATCAATGGTAAACCTGTACCTATAGTTGTGGAATATCTCGGTACAACAGATAGCGTAATTGCAAGGCTTACCAAAGATTCTGCCGGGAGCATGTCCTGTCGAACATATCTGCATGGGTCTGTGTTTGCATTTTGGAACACTGCATTAAAGTACAACATACCGGGAATTATTGATGATATCCTGCCTGGCCGTAAAAGGTTCGGACTAACCAGGGGAGAACTCATTGTAATAGACAGTATACATAAATTCCTTTGCAATACAGAAAACATGGATATTTCATCATGGTTATCCACTACAACTTTACCTTTTATACTTAATATTAAACCCGGTTTATTTAACAATGAAAGTCTGTCTAAAGCTCTCAGCAACATCTCTCCGGAATCAATATACAGCATAGAAAAATCATTATATAATAATTTTCAATCAGCTTTGAAACCCAAAGTTACCAATGAAGAATTTATATATGGCAACTTATTTAAATTCATAACTATACCTCAAAATGCGAAATCTTCAAATAAAACCGGTCTGTCAGATATTAAAAATATGGAGCATATAAAACAATATTCAATTTCTGTATTAATGCCGAGAAATTATCAAATTCCTTTTTTCTCAGCTGTGAGAAAATATCCTTTTGAAGCAGAAACAAGCAGTTCAGATTCTGACTTTACTGCATTTTCTGAAAAGTTATATAAATATAAAAATATAACAATATTATTTGATAGTACATCTGTAAATAATGATATAACTGAAATAATCCGGAAATCAAACCATAAGATAATATGCTCCGTTCCTTTAACTTCACTTGAAGATATGGCTTATATTCCATTAAAAAACTACAAACCAGCATCCCTACACAATGCGCTGTATTATTATCATCAAGCCGAAAAGATGATAAGCGGCTATAAATGCAATATCATTATATATTATAATCAAAAAGAGCATAACAAGCAAATAAAGAAACTTAACCGAGAAATTGAAGGAAAAATTGAAAAACTCGAAGATTTAAGAAACAAACTTTTAACACCGGATCCTGGTTTTTCACTAAAGCGAAGCAAAATCGAAAAAGAAGTAGAGCTAATATTAAATGACTATCCTTTCAATAAAATTATCAATGTAGCACTCACAGGTAAACAAAAAATAAAGGATATACAGTGCAGTATAAATATGAAGATATACGATGAAATAATAACTTACTTTTACGGTAAAAGGGTACTTATTACAAATAATATCGACTGGTCGCCCGAAGAAGTTCTGGATGCTTATCTTAGCCAAACAAAAATTAGCAAATATTTCAAAAACAGAAAAAAACATTGGCGCATTGACCCACTGAAAAATCCACCCTGGAATTTGCATTCACTTAGACTGCATATATTTACCTGCTTATTGGGGATTATAATTTCAGAATTACTTAAAATTGATATAAAAGAAAAGGGCATGGACCTGGCTTCAGAAACTATAGTGAATATATTGTCGAATATATATCAAACAATTTTGGTTACCGATTCTGATGCCAACAACAATAATAAAAAATCTGAAATTTCTTTGATAAATGAAATGAGTGAATCTGAAAAGCTGCTGTGGGATAAGGTATTGGAAGCTCTCGATATGAAGTAAAAAAATCATCACAGAATTCTGTGATGATTTTTTATGGTTTTTTACTTGAATACCAGCTTGCCGTCTTCACATGTTACGGTAATTATGCTTCCTTTAGAATATGTCCCTCTAAGGAGCATCTCCGTCAATTCATCTTCAATATATCTTTGTATTGTCTTTCTTAAAGGTCTTGCTCCATATTTCACATTATATCCTTTTTCAAGTATGAAATCTTTTGCTTCATCTGTTACTTCCAGAACTATATTTTTCTCCAGAGCTTCATCTATAACTTCCTTCAGCATCAGATCAAGAATGCGCTTTAATTCATCCTTGCTAAGTTCAGAAAATACAATAATCTCGTCTACTCTGTTCAGGAATTCCGGACGGAAAGTATCCCTTAAAACTTCATTTATTTTGCTTTCAATTGCCAAATTGCCGCTGTTTCCAAAACCAATGCCACTTGTTTTCAGGTTGCTGCCTGCATTCGAAGTCATAATGATAATGGTATTTTCAAAGTTAACAACCCTTCCATGGCTGTCAGTAGCTCTACCGTCATCTAGAATCTGCAAAAGCATGTTAAATACATCCGGGTGAGCTTTTTCAATTTCATCCAGAAGTATAACCGAATATGGCTTTCTTCTGACTTTTTCAGTCAACTGGCCTCCTTCATCATAACCGATATATCCCGGAGGTGACCCAATAAGCTTAGATACCGTGTGCTTCTCCATATATTCAGACATATCGAGCCTTATTAACGATTCCTCATTATCAAACAGCTCACAGGCAAGAGCTTTTACAAGCTCTGTCTTACCTACACCCGTAGGTCCCACAAATATGAAAGATGACGGTTTCTTTTTCTTTTTAAAGCCCATTCTGTTGCGTCTGATTGCTCTTGCCAAGCTTTTCACCGCTTTATCCTGGCCGATAACTCTCTTATGCAAACGTTCTTCCAGATTAAGAAGTTTCTCTGTTTCTACTTCAGTAATCTTCTGTACAGGTATCTTTGTCCATGATTCTATTACACGTGCTATATCATCATTGGTCAGTTCGACTTCCTTATTTTTCTCTTCTAACGCTTTTATCTGCTCCAATAATTTGCATTCACGAACTTTAAGATCCGCTGCCTTCTGATAATCTTCTATAGAATCAGCTGAAACTGCATTTTCTTTTTCTTCCTGAACTTTTATCAATTCGCTCTTTAAGGCTTCAAGCTGGACAAGCCCGATATTGTTCAAATTTGCTCTTGAAGCCGCTTCATCAATTACATCGATGGCCTTGTCCGGTAAAAATCTGTCGGTAATATATCTTTCTGATAATATTACGGCATTCTTCAAAACATCATCCGGAATTTTTACCTTATGATAAGCTTCATAATAACCTTTAATTCCTTTTAATATTTCTATGGATTCTTCAATAGACGGCTCATCAACAATTACCGGCTGGAAACGTCTTTCAAGCGCCGAATCTTTTTCTATATGCTTTCTGTACTCATTTAAAGTAGTAGCTCCAATAACTTGTATTTCCCCTCTTGAAAGAGCAGGCTTTAAAATATTCGCAGCATTCATAGCGCCTTCGGCTTCTCCGGCACCCATAATGTTATGCAGTTCATCTATTACAAGTATAATATTTCCTAATGATTTTACCTCTTCTATAAGGCCTTTAAGCCTTCCTTCAAACTGTCCCCTGAACTGAGTCCCTGCAACTATGCTCGTAAGATCCAAAAGATAAACTTCAGAATTAAAGAGCTTAACAGGTACTTGTTTCTCCGCAATTCTGACTGCGAGTCCTTCTGCTATTGCAGTTTTACCAACACCAGGTTCACCTATTAATACAGGATTATTTTTTGTCCTCCTGTTCAGAATCTGTATTACTCTTTCTATTTCCCTGTCTCTTCCGATAACCCTGTCCAGTTTTCCTTCTTTGGCCTGATCCGTAAGATTTATGCCATACTGGTCCAAATACTTTCTCTTTTTTATGCTTTTCTTCTCCTGCAGTTTAGTCTTTGTAGATCCTTTGGCTTCCTTTTCTTCAGACAGGCTCTTGCTTTGATCCTTAGTTAAATCCTGATCATTTTTTTTGCCAAAAGCCTTGCTAAAGAAAGCCATGAAAGGATTACCCTGACTTTGTATATCCTGATCCAAACCCATATTTTCCAAATCATTTATATCAAAATTTTCAACTATACTGCTCATCTGTTTATTTAAATTATCTATATCTTCATCTGTCATACCTGTTTGTTCAATAATCTGATTGATAGGCTGTATATTCTTTTTACGTGCGCAGGATAAACAAAGGCCCTCCTGTACTTGCTGCCCGTTTTCTATTTTCTGTATAAAAACAACTGCTATATTCTTCTTGCATTCAGAACACATAATCACTTGCGTCATCCCCTTTCTAAACAGCTGTTATTAAGTGCATTTTAACATAACAGATTCCCAAACTTTTTATTATGTTAAAATTCACTTTCGACTGTATCGCGCAGTTCATAATGTGCGTTTTATTCTAATAGTATAGCAACTCAACATTAAAAAAATATTAAAATGCATCGCATTGTTTGCATCACTTCTTTTAATTTAATGATATTATTTCAGAGACATTTAATACTCATCTTTGCCTGACACATTCCATATACGATTTTTCTCATTTAATAACTTATTCCCATTTTTACTATAAGTATAACACAGTATTTTATCTATTTCATAACCTTTTTAAGAAACATGCCTGTATAGGAGCCTTTTACCTTTATAATTTCCTCCGGGGTTCCCTCTGCTACTATCATTCCTCCCCTGTTTCCTCCTTCAGGTCCAAGATCAATAATATAGTCAGCTGTTTTAATAACATCCAGATTATGCTCTATCACCACTACGGTATTTCCGCTGTCTACCAATCTTTGCAGGATGTCTACCAATCTGTGTACATCTGCAATATGCAGTCCTGTAGTGGGTTCATCCAGTATATACATAGTCTTTCCCGTACTTCTTCTGGACAGTTCAGTTGCCAGTTTTATTCTCTGTGCTTCTCCCCCCGACAGAGTAGTTGAAGGCTGTCCCACCTTTATATAACCCAATCCTACGTCATATAGGGTTTGCAGTTTTCTCTGTATCGAAGGGATATTCCTGAAAAATTCAAGGGCATCTTCAACTGTCATATCCAACACATCGTATATACTCTTACCTTTATATTTCACTTCCAGGGTCTCTCTGGTATATCTTTTGCCTTTGCAAACTTCACATGGTACATATACATCAGGGAGAAAATGCATTTCGATCTTAATAATACCGTCACCTTTGCATGCTTCGCATCGTCCGCCTCTTACGTTAAAGCTGAACCTGCTTGATTTATATCCTTTCATTTTTGCTTCCGGTGTTGATGCAAACACTTCTCTTATATAATCAAATACTCCCGTATACGTGGCCGGATTTGAACGTGGCGTCCTGCCAATTGGAGATTGGTCAATATCTATCACTTTATCCAGTAATTCAACTCCTTCTATTGAGTCAAAATCACCAGGTTTTGTTTTTGCCCTGTTAAGCTGTGCAGCAAGGCTTTTATATAATATTTCATTTACCAGTGAACTCTTACCGGATCCTGAAACACCTGTAACACATGTAAAGACACCCAAAGGAATATTTACATCGATGTTTTTCAGATTATTTTCCCTTGCACCTTTTATTGTAAGCCATTTATCTGTTTTTCTCCTTTGCCCTGGCACTTCGATTTTCTTTCTGCCACTTAAATACTGACCGGTAATGGAATCTTTGTTTTTCTTTATATCTTCAACAGTCCCCTGAGCAATAATATTGCCGCCGTGAACTCCTGCTCCCGGTCCGATATCAATTATGTGATCAGCAGCATACATAGTGTCTTCATCATGCTCAACAACTATTAGTGTATTGCCCAAATCTCTGAGTTTCTTTAAGGTTTGAAGCAACTTCTCATTATCCCTTTGATGCAGCCCTATACTGGGCTCATCCAGTATATACAATACTCCCATAAGTCCTGAACCTATTTGGGTAGCCAATCTTATTCTCTGTGCTTCTCCTCCTGAAAGGGTTCCCGCAGCACGTGACAGCGTCAGGTAATCCAATCCTACATCTACCAGAAACCCCAGCCTTTGATTTATTTCCTTTAATACCTGATGAGCAATCATTTTTTCCCGCTCACTGAATTGAGTATTTTTAAAAAAATCCCTTATGTCTACAACCGACATATTACAAAGCTCATTTATATTCAAACCGCCCACTGTTACCGCCAGGCTTTCTTTTTTCAGTCTGGCACCTTTGCATTCAGGACAGGGTATATTATCCATAAAGCTTTCATAATGCTGCTTCATGCTCAGGGATTGAGTCTCTCTGTATCTTCTTTCAATTATATTTATAACTCCGTCAAAAGCAGCCTCAAAAGTACCACTTCCAAATTTATTGTCATATGTCACTTTCATTTTTTTACCGTTGGTTCCATAAAGTATTATATCCATTATATGAGGCGGCAGCTTCTCTACAGGTGTATCCAAATCAAAATTATAGTGCTTTGCAAGAGCATCAAAAATCATTCTGATATGTGCATTTTCATTGTCAACATTCCAGCCGCCTACTACTATAGCTCCCTCTGCCAAAGATTTTGAACGGTCAGGTATTACACGGTCCGGATCGATTTTTAAAAGACTGCCGAGCCCGCTGCATCTTGGGCAAGCCCCAAAGGGATTATTAAAAGAAAACATTCTGGGTGTAAGTTCCTCTATACTAACACCGCAATCCGGACATGAATAGTTCTGGCTGAAAAGTATTTCTTTGTCGCCAATCACATCAACGATAACAAGGCCGCCACTAAGATTCAGCACCGTCTCCAGAGAATCAGTCAGCCTTGGGCCTATGTCCGGTCTTACTATAAGTCTGTCTACAACGATTTCAATATTATGCTTCTTATTTTTATCAAGCTGAATATCTTCTCCAATATCATACACTTCTCCGTCAATTCGTATCCTCACAAAACCGCTTTTTCGGGCATCCTCAATCAGTTTGTGATATTCACCCTTTCTGCCCCTTACAACAGGAGCAAGAAGCTGAAATCTTGTGCCTTCTTTCAACGACATTACACTATCTACTATCTGGTCCACCGTCTGATGGGATATTTCCTTACCGCAAATATGGCAATGAGGCTTACCTATTCTGGCGTATAAGAGCCTCAAGTAATCATATATTTCAGTAACAGTTCCCACTGTAGAACGTGGATTCTTACTGGTCGTTTTCTGATCTATGGATATTGCAGGAGATAAACCCTCTATATAATCAACATCTGGCTTTTCCATCTGCCCCAAAAATTGTCTTGCATAAGAAGACAGAGATTCCATATAACGCCTCTGTCCTTCGGCATAAATCGTGTCAAAAGCCAGTGAGGATTTACCTGAACCGCTTAATCCGGTAATAACAACAAAACTGTTCCTTGGTATTTCAATATCTACATTTTTTAAATTATGCTCTCTTGCACCTTTTACATGTATCTTTTCTAATGCCATTTATCTGCACCTACTTGTCCATTCTAAATATAGCTTTAGTACACTCCCACAGAAATTAGTTCTATTGCGGAGCGCTTAATATAACTATGTTTATAAGTTCAATCCATACTTGTCTTTTAATTTTTTTATCTTATCTCTGAGTTCTGCAGCCCTTTCGAATTGCAAATCAGCTGCTGCCGCCTTCATTTCTTTTTCAAAACGGCTTATAAGCTTTACTGCTTCCTCAGCGCCAATGTCATCTAAATTGCTGTCAGCCTTATACTCTTGTTGAGTCTCGACAACTTTTGTAGCCTCAATAACATCCCTGACAGCTTTTTGTACAGTCCTTGGAGTTATGCCATGCTCAAGATTGTACTTCATTTGTATGCTTCTTCTTCTGTTTGTTTCATTAATCGCTTTACTCATAGATTCAGTAACTGTATCAGCATACATTATTACCCTGCCTTCAGCATTTCTTGCAGCCCTGCCTATAGTCTGTATAAGGGAGGTTTCAGAACGCAGAAATCCTTCCTTGTCTGCATCCAGTATAGCAACAAGTGACACTTCCGGAAGGTCAAGTCCTTCCCTTAAAAGGTTTATTCCTACCAATACGTCAAATTCTCCGAGGCGTAAATCTCTTATTATTTCCATTCTTTCGATGGTATCTATATCCGAATGTAAATATCTCACTTTAAAATCAAGCTCTTTTAAGTATTCAGTTAAATCTTCCGCCATCTTCTTGGTAAGGGTTGTTACCAGCACTCTTTGATCCTTTTCAATTACTTTTGTAATCTCACCTATCAGATCATCTATCTGCCCTTTTACCGGCCTTACAATTACTTCCGGATCAATCAGCCCGGTAGGCCTTATAATTTGTTCAACCACCTGCTGCGAATGCCGTCTTTCATAGCCGGCAGGCGTTGCGCTTACATATATCACCTGATTTATTCTTTGCTCGAATTCCTCAAATTTCAGCGGCCTGTTGTCAAAGGCTGAAGGAAGCCTGAAACCATATTCCACAAGAGATTCTTTTCTTGACCTGTCGCCATTATACATTGCACCTATTTGTGGAACGGTAACATGGGATTCATCTATAATCATCAGAAAGTCCTCAGGAAAGTAATCAATTAAAGTATATGGTGCACTTCCGGGACTTCTGCCGCTTATATGTCTTGAGTAATTTTCTATGCCCTGACAAAAACCGATTTCCCTCATCATTTCAAGGTCATACAAAGTTCTTTGCTCAAGCCTTTGAGCTTCAAGAAGCTTGCCTTCTGCCCTGAATTCCGCCAACCTTTCGTCCAGTTCCTGTTTAATGCTCTCCAGAGCTTTTTCCATCTTTTCCCTTGTTGTTGCATAATGGGATGCAGGAAAGATCGCTACATGATTTCTTATACCCAATACTTCTCCTGTTAAAGCATTTATTTCACTGATGCGGTCTATTTCATCACCAAAGAATTCTACTCTTATTGCTTTATCCGAAGCAGAAGAAGGAAAAATTTCGAGTACATCTCCTCTTACCCTGAATTTTCCTCTTTTAAACTCTATTTCATTTCTTTCATATTGTATATCAATAAGCTTTCTTATTACTTCATCCCTGTCTTTCTGCATTCCGGGACGCAGCGAAAGCATAAGTTCGCTGTAATCTTCCGGATCTCCCAGACCATATATACAGGATACGCTGGCAACAATTATTACATCACGCCGTTCAAACAGCGCAGCAGTAGCCGAATGTCTCAATTTATCTATTTCATCATTTATAGAAGAATCCTTTTCTATATATGTATCCGTGCTTGGAATATAGGCTTCGGGCTGATAATAATCATAATAGCTTACAAAATACTCTACAGCATTATCAGGAAAAAATTCCTTAAATTCGCTGCAAAGCTGCGCGGCCAGTGTCTTATTATGTGCTATAACTAATGTTGGTTTTTGCACCCTTTCTATTACATTAGCCATTGTGAATGTCTTACCTGACCCTGTGACACCCATCAATGTCTGATGCCTATATCCGCGGTTAATGCCTTCGACCAGCTTATCTATAGCCTGAGGCTGATCGCCACAGGGTTTATATTCAGATGCAATTTTAAATCTCTGCATTTCCCATTTCCTTCCTGCAAGCACACAAAATGATAACATATGATATTATAACATATAATATAAAACATGCAAACATATGTTTGGTATAAACATGTAAATTCATATTAAAAGCTTCAGATCCTGTATGATGCTTTATTTGCCTATTAAGCGGCAAGGGTACCTTGACTGGAATACGTGATTCTTATAATATAATTTGTAACTAAATATCATAATTAAATTTTACTATAAAAAGGAGTATTTACCTTGAATACATCAAATGCATGGTTCGAAACAACAGCAGTACACAAATCGCAATATCCTGTATCCGACATTCCGGAGATTGCTTTAACCGGAAGGTCAAATGCAGGCAAATCTTCTATGATTAATGCATTATTAAACAGAAATAAACTGGCATATGTGGGATCTACTCCGGGTAAAACAAGGGAGCTTAACTTTTATAATGTAGATAATCGGTTATACTTTGTCGATATGCCCGGATACGGATATGCAAAAGTGTCCAAATCTAAAAGCTCATCTTGGGCTGATATTATAAACGATTATCTTATGTCCCGTGAGCAGCTGGCGTTGATAATAATGCTTACCGACATAAGACATGAACCATCAAAAGATGATATTACGATGCACAACTGGCTGGTTAAATCAGGCACACCATATATCATAGCAGCAATGAAAGCAGATAAAATTCCCCGTTCGCAGATCAATAAAAATATTGCTATGATAAGAAAGACTCTTAATGCAGGAAGCGATATTAAAATAATACCGTTCTCATCCCAAACAAAACAGGGCAGGGATGAGATGTGGTCAGCAATTAAATCCTGCATCCCGTCCTTAGCAGAAGATGAAGAGTAAATATAGAAGGGAGCATCATTGCTCCGTAGATGAAAAACCATAACTCCTTAGAACAATAAAAGGCGGAAATTTCCGCCTTTTATTGTGTATTACTGTAGCTTGTCTAACTTTTCCATTCCTATTTTCTTAAAATATTCTATCCTGTCATTTAAATCAGGATAAGCCTTTATTGTCTTTTCAGAGAACATTCCATTTTCAATATTTTCAGTGGCTGCTTTTTCGTGTCCGATTAACGCCCATGTGGCATCAATAAGATTTCTGAACTCTTCATTCTTTAAAGCACTACAAATAAAGGACTGCCTTGGAGTATTTATATCTTCCCCGCTTATCTGGAAGAAACCGTATTGGTCACATAAAGCTTTAACCTTTTTAAGCTGTGACAGACTGTTCCTTGAGGGCATATACGTAACTGCATTAAATCCCAGCTCTTTTAAAACCTCGAACAGCAGCTCAATATAATCATCTTCAAACTTCTGCGCTTTCTTATCTCCCGTAACTGAATCAACCACATCTCCCAGATATGCATATGCCGATATTGCGCCTATGCGCTTTGCAAGACTTATTACTTCTTTTATGTCAGGGCATTCATCTGTTGCATCAATATAAAATGAGCTTACCATATCGCTTTTTAAAGCTCCCAGGAGATCATATTCATAATACGGATTTGTTTCATCTGCAAGATACTGCTCAACTTTACTGGATATATTAAGCTTAAGATCTTCTTTAAGAAAAGCAATTAGTTTTTCACCTTTTCCAAACTTCTCCGTCAATTTGCAGGAAAGGGCAAAAAGCAAATGCCGTTCGGTTATGCTTCCACCCTCAGAATTCATTGAAATAGGTTTTACATCTTTATCAAAATCAATGGTAATACCAAAGGGTCCTACAATAGTATTAATTTTATCAATCATCAGTTTGTTTCTTTTATTTCTTTCCTTTACATAAGGAACAAAAAACCCGGCGACTTCATCAATCATCGTATGGGGTATTCCATGAATTGCAACATAAGCAACTGATTTCTGATCGGGATTGTTAATTCTCTTGCCGTTCAGTCTGGTTGATGACATATCTGCTCTGCATTCTACGCCAATGGTTGTTGCCATTCCCATAATCTTACCGGCCTCTATAAATTCCCTTGCTCCGCTTATGGAATCGTGATCCATTATACCTGCAGTCTTAAGCCCTGCATTATATGCCATCCATACCGCTTTTGTCGGTGAATATGGTGAAAAGGAATATGTCGTGTGTATGTGGTTATTGACATCTTCCCCTGTTATTGGTTTTTTCAGATCACCTTTTTCAATACCTTCAGCAAGCCTTCTTAAACTGTCAAGTCTCACATTTCTGTCAGCATTATTTAAGTCATCTACGTACTTTTCGTATTTATTATTCATGCAACTAGCCCTCCCGGTTTCAAATTAAAAGCATAAATCAGGTTTAATACATTTCCATATTGTGCTCTTAACTGCAAGAAATATAACACTTTAGTAAGAATTATACTATTTAAACAATACATTATCAATTCTATTTGTATATTAATTTTATGGTCATGCACTTCGGTATACATAAAATAAATAATATGTATCAAGGAGGTGATACGTGTGTTTTTAAGTAAAACCAGATCTCTGGACGGAGGTATTAATTTTAAGGAAATTTTTTATATTTTAATAAATAAATTTAAATACGTATCTGGTACAGCCAGTCCCCAGGGAACTGGGAACGAAGAACTGGACAAATTAATAGCTCTTGCCGGTTACGCATACGATCCTTTACAGGATATATTTTATTCTATCATGAATCCCTGGCAAAGAAATTTTGGGTATTGCCGTCTGTATGATGAAGCCGCGGCACCTACAGGAATGATTATTGACTGTGAACCTATATATTTTGAATATAAAGGCAAAAAGTGGCTAATTGAGCTGTGGAAAGGACAATTTGACCTGGTAACCGGTGGCGAGATAGGCGTATATACAAGGGAAGCGGAACTAAACATACCAGGGATATTCACAGGTACTTTCTATAATTGTGCAAGCGATGAAGATTGCTTATGGATGTCCTTTGATTTTAAAAAGAATGACCAACACCTGTTTTCAAGAAGAGAGAGACACTGGTGGCTTACCGGCTTTAAACTGGGTGAATTTTCAGAACCTTGGGAATTAACCATGCACGCCAGCATCACTTTACATGATACACAGATGAGAGACGCTTTTATTGGTGGGTTGCTGAAAGCAGGATATTTGGAAAATGAGCTTACCATTAGTAAAAGAACGGTCAGCTTAGTATATGACGTGCCACGTACACCACAGCCAATAACACGTACGAAAGTCACTGATTGGCTGATACAGAGAAAAAACGAATATCTATGTAAGAAGTTCATGGAGCTCACGGGAGGATTTGACAATATTCTTGACAAACTGAACATATTAAAGGAAAAAGACCCTGCTATGTATGAAAGAGCGATAAATATAGGTAAAAACAGACAGATTTTCGATATGCATGATAAAATCAGAGGATATTTGGAATAAAGAACTTGTATCAAAGGGAACAGGAACACTGCAATAAAAAACACCGGTGTTCCTGTCTGTTTTTGCCTGTATCTAATTTCCTTTCACTATTGATATAATACTTGATTTATTAACTGCTCATAATAACTGTTTACTTAATTTACAGAACATTTACATCAAGTTGATTTTCAAAAATTAAATATATAATATTTTCAGAAAATACGAATTTCAGAAAAGGTGGACGTTTTAATGCTGGTTAAATTAAGAAAGCGTTCTCAAATAACTATTCCTTCTGACATCATAAAAAAGCTTGGTATTAAAGAAGGTAACAAATTCGAAGTTATTGAAAAAGACGGCGGTATTTTTCTTTACCCGGTAGTTGTTTAACCAAAATCAGAAATGACCTCCATTGCTAAACTGATTAAAGAAAGCGACGCCGAATATGAAGCCGTTAAATCAAAAGTGTACGATGATGTAGATAAGATATGTGAAGACATGGGAATTAAACTCGAAGAAATATAAAATAGTATACACTAAGACGTTTGTAAAGAATCTAAAAAGCTGTGCTCACATGAGCAAAGATTAGTAGCATCAAGGTTGAAAATACTTCAAAATAACCTATTTCACCCTTTATTATGAACTAAAAAGTACAATGCTTTGAACAATTGTTTAAGCGCAGTGTAAATATGGATATCCCTATTTTATGGCATTACAGAGGTTCTGATATTATAATCATTTTGGACATTGGTCATCACGCTATAGTAGATAAACTGTAGAGCCCTATACAGATAAAAGTAATAGTAATTATCACATACTGAAACAGAATATCTCCAGTAAAGCAATGAAACTACTGGAGATTTTTTATATGACTTATTTCAGAACTCAACAAATTTGTCTTATATACATAATTAATGATAGCAAACATTAGAGGTTAGTTACACATCAATCTACTTCCCGGGCAGCATTTCTTCAAAGGGTATTGTGAAATTACCGTCAGCATCTTCTGCCATTATTTTGAGACTGCCCTTATCAACCGTGAAATTGTCATCTAATTTAAAAGTACACTTATAGATATGATTAGTTTGCTTTACCTCATTATATTCCTTATATAATTGCTCATACTGTTTTTGTGCCAGGTCCCTTGCAACCGGATCGGATTCATTCTGAGCTTTCTTTCTTAAAGTGGCAATATAATCTACAGTATCAGGATCTTTATAGTAATTCCAGTAGTTGACCGTAACCACGTATTCAATGTCCAGACTGGGTTTACCTTGATCAAAATCTTTTTTATCCGGAGAGATATAAGTATATTCCGTAGATTTTATAAACTTGAAATCTATGCTTTCTACATTATAAAACTTACTGTATGCTGCCTGAAGTCTGTCACTGATATAACTTTTAGCATAAGGCTCGGCATATTTTATCAGGTTTGTTATATGCTTTTGGTCTGCAGTATCGGTACCATCATCAGTATTATTATTCATATCAGCAGGCTTTTTACTGCTTTTAGCAGCTTTAGTACCGTCATATATATCATATATTGTATTCCAATCTATACGACCATAAAAATCACATTTCTGAACATTTGCAATTTGGTCCCCTGAGTTCCACCCAACAAGTTTTCTCTGGTTTTTACCATCGCTGTCCATTATCCATAAGCTTCCTTCTCCATCAATACCTACACGTGCAAAAACTATATAATTATTATTCTTCATAAATACAGGTATTTCCGAACGGTACTTCTTATCATTTGTCATTTTATACAGTTTACCGTCAACCTGCATGTATATCTGTCTGTTTGCAATTTCCGTTATATACTTTTCATAGTCTTCACTGTAATATTCACCGTCATCAATAGTTTGAGATGCTGCAAACAAAAGTTTCTTACCGTCGCTGGAATAATATGGTGTTGACGGAACAATGCCGGGAGTTTCAATTATTTTAGCAGATGCCCCATTATTTAAATCTATTATACTTAAATATTTACCCCTGTATGTTGTCCTTTCAGTACCGGAAATCATAGCAAGGGTTGTCGGGCTTGCAAAGCTTACATTTTCATCATAATGCAAAGCTATACCTGCGCTGCTGCTGTCAAGCCTTGTAAGCTTGCCGCTTTCAATATCATATACTGCCGCAGGAACACCATCGGTTGATGTTGAGCCTGAAGTATATAAAATCCAGATGAAAATCTTATTTGAATCAGGTGCCCATTTAGCAGGTATCGGTCGCGTTCCACCGGTAGAATCTGTCGTTTCTGTATGTTTTATTCCCTTTAATATCAACTGTGTTTTATCAGTTTCCGCATTATAAAGCCATGTGCCTCTTTCCGCCAGCATTTTAACATTTTGTTGGCTTTTTTCGTCATAAACATATTCAAATTGCTCTTTATAATAAGCAAGCTTCTTATAATCCGGCGACAGTTTTAAATCCTCAAAACATGTGTTTTCTTCAGCAGGAACAACTGTAGTCTTTTTACCCGTTCCTGCATCTATAATTACTATCCCTTCTTTTTCCGATGAGGCATAAAACTCATCACCCTGAGCTTTGCAATAAGAAATCACATCCTCAATCAAAAGCTTTGTTTTGGAATCAGAAAAAACATAGGCATATAAATCTTCACCCTGTTTAAAAGCAATGGTCTTACCGTTATCAGAAAATATCGGAGTTGAAATATCGTTTCCTTTTACTAGTAACGATCCCTTTCCATCACTAATATTTGCATAATATAGTCCGTCCTCTGCCACATATACCACTTTGCTGTCATAAAACGGTGCATTGTTATTACTAAGCGGATTAGTAGCATATCCTATTATGATGCTCACAATGATACATAATGATATTATCATTGCTGATATTGAACTTTTTTATAATTAAGTACATTGCTTATCCTGCTTTTGGTATTGGCTTCGCTGAAAGATGTAAATCCTGCGCTCTCTATTGAATATTTCCTGCTGGCAAACTCATACAGCGAAAATGCATATTCGCCTCTGGCATTATATCCAAGCACCGCTAATACCTTCTCATCACATGATGATTCAATATCTCTTTGCATCAATACATAACAAAGCCATACAATCGGATTATACCAATGAATGCACAGAATAAGTGATGATATCAGCTTTAACATGTTGTCGAAGCGTTTGATATGGACCAGTTCATGCATCAATATGTGAGCTAGTGATTTATTATCAGCTTTAGTTACACTTTCAGGCAGTAGTATTTTTGACTTAAATATGCCATATACAAACGGTGATTCTATCTCTTTGCTTTTCAGCATTTTTATATGCCGCTTCATATTTAAAGACTGTTTGCATTCATTTAGTACAATATGTTCAAATGCCGCCGATTTTTTTATCTTCCTTAATGTAAGAAAATATACTGTTCCTCCAAAAGAAGCAAGGACTATTATTCCTGCAAGCCATATAATTGCTGCTATATCACTGAAGCTTATAGAATATCCTGATGTGACTGGTGTATTTTGTGATATCTTCCTGTCTGTATTATCAATAACATCCTGAGCTGCAGCAACGTCAGGAGATTCGGCTTCGCTTGCTTTACTTTGATTATAAACAGAATTATCCTGTGATACATTATACTCATTTTCATATATAAGATTATCTCTGATAAAATTTGGCATTAAGTCAGCTATACCTGTATTACTGACTGAAGCCTGAGTACTGCTGTTATTAAACAAGTTGAATACGCTTGTGGGTGATGGAATTGACAGTGGTATTGCAAGCCTGAATAATACAACTATCCATAGAATTACAAAAACCGATTTTTTAATACTTTTATTAAAGATCAGTCTCAGGAGCAAGACAGCTGCTGCCGTTACAGAACCCATAAATGTGAGATTTAAAAAGAAATAAAACAAATTCTTAAGCATTATGCTTACCCCCTATGTTTTTCTATCATTTCCTTAATTTCTACAAGTTCCTTTTTTGACAGTTTTTTATTATTTAGAAATGCTGAAAATAATACGCTTACGGATCCATTGTAAAACTTATCAAGAAGGGATTTTGTTTCTGCTTCTCCTACCTGTTCACGGGTGATAAGGGGCACGCATACAAAGTCCGGCTCTCTTCGTTCAAGTACACCTTTATTGACAAGGTTTCCTAATACGGTGTATGTAGTATTCTTTTTCCATTTATATACCTGCAGCATATATTCAGAAACAGACTTGGCAGTTGCACTCCCTTTGTCCCATATATAGTTCATAACTTTAAGCTCAGATTCAGGCAGTTTTATTTCCTTCATGTCAGACCTCCTATTCTATAATTATAGAATGTACTTTATTCTTATTCTACTCTTATAGAATGTAATTGTCAACATATAGTAATATTTATTTGTATTATCCTCTAAAATAATCCAGTATCTGCGAATAATGTATTGTTAAAATTAAATACGGTTTAAAACTGGTATAAATACGAGTTGAAACAACATTGCATATTATGTTAGTATGTACGTCGGAAGGTGAACAAATTGAAAACTGTTAAAATAATTGACTCACACGTACATATTTATCCTCAAAAGATTGCAGAAAAAGCAACGGCTGCCATAGGCAGTTATTACAATATACAGATGTTTGGCAAAGGCACTGTTGAAGACTTAATCAAGAACGGAAACAAAATAAACGTTAATAAATATATTGTACATTCCACTGCTACTAAAGTTGAACAAGTGGAGTCAATAAATAATTTCATTGCTGAAGTTCAATCCAGGTATGATAAATTTATCGGATTCGGCACTTTACACCCGGGACTTGAAAATGTGGAATATGAAGTAAACAGAATAATCTCATTGGGATTAAAAGGAATAAAACTGCATCCTGACTTTCAAAACTTTAATATTGATGATGAATGTATGATGCCTATATACAAGGCTCTTGAAGGGAAACTTCCGGTTCTCATACACATGGGTGATACTGAAAAAACTTCATCCAGTCCAGTAAGGCTTGCTAATATTATAAAGAAATTCCCAAATCTCACAATTATCGCAGCCCATCTGGGCGGATATCAGATGTGGGATGACTCATTAAAATACCTTGTCGGCAAAAATATATATTTTGATACATCAAGCAGCCTGGCTATCCTTGATGCAAAAAAAGCGACAGAAATTATAAGAAAACACGGAGTAGAAAAGGTTCTCTTTGGTACCGATTACCCCATGTGGTCCCATGAGGAAGAACTTGAAAGGTTTTATAAGCTCGATCTTACAGATGAGGAACGTGAACTCATTTTGTGGAAAAACGCTTCTTCATTGCTAAAGATATAACAATTGCTTTAATTCACCTTACGGTCATGTTAGTCCTTGATACATTATTATTTTTTGGTATCTCATTTATTTCATCAAGTCTTTTTCTGCAATTCTCAGCAATGCTGCTATATGTTTTCAAACAGTCATATGCATTAGGATGAAGGTTATACACTCCTCTTTTGGTTCTTTCAAACCACCCATAGTAATTTTTGGATAGTATTGAGGTGGTTTTAGGACCTGCGCCAAGTCTTCTCAACTGAGCAGGTGAAAGGGGACCAAACTTTTCAAAGCAACATGCTATATAAATGCACATTTCCCTATATGCAGTTACTAATTTGCTTCTACAGCTTCCCCCGACATTATAATCTCCTGAACGACCTGATATTTCCCTTATAATACTGTTTCGCATCTTTTTGTTCGTTACACGCTTAAATTGTGAAGGGTGAAAAGCAACTTCTACCTTGCCTTTCATATGTGAATTAAAAGATACAGTGATCAAACCCAGTTCCAACCTTCTCAGCAAATAACAAATTCCATTCCAATTTTTAATTTTCCTTCGATTATTTAATAGTGGTATGGCTACATATACAGAGTCTGCAGCTTTTTGGCGGTTTGTTGCTTGTATGAGTAATGAAATGTTCATACTCTTTTTCATTTCAATAACAATAAGCTCATCACCTTTAACAGCTGTCACATCACAATTTTTTACTTCACTGTATACACTGTAACCCTGTTCTTTTAAATACTCACATATTGGTAAATACATGTCTGCTTCACATATATCTTTTTTCATTTGCATAAAGCCAAAATTCTCCTTTGGAATCTATCTTATAACCGTCAAGTTATATTTTACAATCTATATTATATAAAATAATAGTTATGAATGACAGAGAAGCGAAGCAATTGTCAACATTTCTGTTGACAGTTGCTTCGCCTCTTATTGGAACATGTAGATATATTACCATGTTTTAAATATTTTATCTTTCACTTTTGCCAACACTAACATCAATGGATATCCTAAGCCATAACAAGCAACTGCCTGCTCAAGTCCAATTAATCCCATACTCGCTATCAAAGGCATATCTGCAGCACGATAGATGTATCCTATTACAACAGCGTTAATAACTACAGGTGGAAGCGGCACAAGCCATTTTTTTGGCATCTTGTATGAAAGATAAGCCGCTGCAAGCGTAGCCAGACTACCGAATACAATATCAATCAATCTTCCACCGTAAATATTGGCTATCAAGCACCCAATAAATAAACCAGGGATGGCAGTTGGTGTAAACGCAGGAAGCACCGTAAGAGCTTCTGACACCCTTACTTGAAAAAGATTATAGCTTATAGGTGCAAGCAAGATCGTCAAAGCAGCATATATTGCTGCTATTACCGCGGCCTCTGTAATGAACCTGGTATTTTTGATTTTCTGTAAATTTTTCATTCTGATGTTAGTTTAACCAGCTTAAGCGACCAGTTTAAACTTTGTTAAACTTTATTTCTCCCCTTTCATTTTATAAAATTTCACAAAAAAAAATAGGCGTACCCGCCTAATTCAAAACTTTGCCTTTTTTAAGGCAAATGGTCCGTAGTTTTGTTTATAGACAGGATGGTCGCGAACTGTCTTATTTAGTTTTACTAAATAATATTAGCATTATATTAAGATATATTCAAGTTGTTAATTAATTTCCTCTTTTATAAGTTCAAATATTCCAACGTTAGCATTATTTATCCTGAATAATTAATTAGCTTTTTTAAAGAATATATACATGTCATATAAAATAGGGTTGATAACTGATAATTCAGAAACAGCACAGTCATTAATTTATAAGTATCAATTTCTGAATCAGTTAAATCCATCTCATATAAATATGCAAAGCTTTAAATATTGCAAAATGAATTTATATATATCAATTAATTGAGAGGTGCAATACATGAAAAAGAAACTTTTAAAAAAATTTTCTTTTGCAGTTGCATTAATTATAGGGATTTTATCGAGCCAGATATTTGCCCAATCGGAAACATATACAGTTGTTCCCGGCGACAGCATGTGGAAAATCGCCGTGAAATATCAGATAGGTTTAAGTGAACTCATCGCTCAGAACCCGCAGATAAAAAACCCAAGTTTGATATACCCCGGGCAGAAATTAACCATACCCAATATTGACGCAGTTAAAACCCAGGAGAATGAAGTAATAAGACTGGTTAATATCGAAAGGTCCAAGGCAGGTTTGCAACCGTTAAAAGCAAACTGGGAATTATCAAGGATTGCCAGATATAAGTCGCAGGATATGGCCACAAAGAATTACTTTTCTCACACCTCACCCACCTATGGATCACCCTTTGACATGATTAAAGCCTTTGGGCTAAGTTACAGGGCGGCAGGTGAGAATATAGCAGCCGGACAGACATCACCTCAGAGTGTAATGAATGCATGGATGAATTCCTCCGGACACAGGCAGAATATTTTAAGCCCGAATTATACTGAAATAGGTGTCGGACTAGCAAAAAACAGCAGCGGCAAATATTATTGGACTCAGCTGTTCAGGAAGCCATAGTAAATGTGTATAGGAATAGAAAATTGAGAATCGGCAATTTGCTAATTGTCGATTCTCAATTTATATTTTCACACTATGCGCCAGTTGTTCCAACGCTTCTACTGCCTCATATGGAACCTTAAGATTCCCGTAACCCGATCCAAGGTCAATATCCGGTTTGAAGTTTCCATGAAAATCACTGCCTCCGGTAGGAATAAGCGAATATTTCTCAGCTATCTTTAAATACTTTTCAGTTTCCTCCTCTGTATTATCTACATAATATACTTCAAGGCCTTTCATACCCCAACCTGCCATATCCGAAATCAGTTTCTCCATCTCATCATCTTCCAGTCCTAATAATTTGGGGTGCGCCAGTACAGGTATTCCGCCTGCCTTTAAAATTGCCAATATGCCATCCTGCACAGAAAGTTTTTCTTTTTCTATATATGCAGGCTTTCCGAAACCGAGATATTTTTCAAACGCTTCACTAATACTTGATACGTACCCTTTTTTTAGCAATACTCTGGCAAAATGCGGCCTTGCCACAATCCTGCCTGAAGCCTCCATTTCAGCTTCTTCAACAGATACCTTAAATCCGAGCTCATTTAATTTTTCAGCCATTTTTATATTGCGCCTGTTCCTGCTAAACCTTAAATCATCAAGTATATTGCGTATGTTCCTGTAATTATTGTTCGGAAAATATCCGAGCATATGCATTTCCTTTTTAAAGTCCAGGCTTATTTCAACACCGGGTATAACTTTAAGTCCAATGTTGTTACCCTCTTTAACGGCTTCATCCAATCCGTCTATGGTATCATGGTCCGTAACGGCAATAACAGATAATCCTTTTTCTCTGGCATAATTGACAAGTTCCTGCGGTTTCATGCTGCCGTCAGATGCTGTAGTATGAGTATGTAAATCCACAGTTCTCAAACTAAATACCTTCTTTCACAAACATTAAGTTTTATATCAACAGACAATCTATAGTATACTCCAAAAAAGCAAATTTTTCATATTCTCAATTCAGCTCAATTTGAAGTAAACATATCACAGGTGCATATTAATTTATATACTATTTAATTATTTATCTAATCTGTTGATAAGCATAGTAAACCATTCATCAACTGCCAGCCCTTACATGAACTTCCAGCAAGCATATCTATATCAAGGATTTCATCTTTTTCGTTTTTTATTCGCACATATTCATATATAAAAACTCATACTTGAAAACTCATTCTTGGCAGGAAATGCCCTTTTTATATGTAGTTCAAATATTTAGCAATAAATTCTCTACTTAAAAAGATTTAAAGTAATCATATCAAACATATGACATTATACTCTTATCGGAGATTTTACAAATACTTTTACATTTACATAATATTATTTCCCATTTAAAGCACAGGTTTTTATATAATGTTATAATCAATATGTAAATATTATATTGTAATACTAATAATTTGTAGGAGGAATACCTTTGATAAAAAAGAGGTCTTGCAGCAATTGCATCATGGGTATAAACATTTCTATAAATAAAGATATACTGTGCAGGGACAAAGGAGTGGTTTCTCCGGACTATGTCTGCCGAAGACACAAGTTTGCTCCTGTAAGCAAATTCGATACAAATAACGTAGTTAACAAATGCATAGACTGTGAGCATTTTATAATTGACAGCAAATCAGGCGATGAACTAATTATAGGTTTATGCCGTCTTTTTTCAGTGCGCAAATATAACGGAAAAGAAAGAAAAGCTTGCTCGAAATTTACCAGGCAAAGCAAATCAAAAGTATCATAGTAAATATGCAAAATTTCCGCATTAAACCAGCTATTACGACGAAAAAACTGTTAATAAATTAATATTTTACAAATAGGTCCATCTCTGGTATAATGACTTTAGGTGATTCTATGAGATTTGATATAAAAAGTATATTGCAGGAAAAAATCAATAATATTCAGAGCAGAATTCCGATTAAAATGAATATACCTTCTACACTGGACAATAGTTCTTCTTTTAGCAGCAGTCTTGATGCTGCCACAAACAATTTAGCCGGAATTTTATCTAAAATATACAGACAATCTTCAAATAATGCAGATGCAACAATAACTACTGAAAAGAACAGTTATCTTATGGATATTATAAATGACAATATTAAAGCCGCATCTGCCAGATACGGAATTGATGAAAACCTGATAAGAGCTGTAATAAAGCAGGAATCTGATTATGATCCCTCATCGCTGTCAACAGCCGGTGCTCAGGGTCTCATGCAGCTTATGCCTGAAACCGCTAAATTACTTGGCGTAAGCAATCCATGGGATATAGCAATGAATATTGACGGCGGTACAAGATATTTAAAACAGCTTCTGACTCAGTATAATGGGAATACAATACTTGCTCTTGCAGCTTATAACGCAGGGCCCAATAATGTTAAAAAATATAATGGAATACCACCTTTTACAGAAACACAAAATTATGTAAGTAAAGTATCCCAATACTATAAAGCTTATGCATCGCAAAATTCACAAAGTACATATACTTACATTGACAAGAAGTTATGAGCATAATGTTTCAAAAATAAGCAAGAGACTGTTGAAAAGCAACTTTTCGACAGTCTCTTATTTTATTTAATATATGAATATTTATAAATCCATTGGGCTAATCTCATATCCTTCGGCTCTTATGTCCTTTATAATGCTGTCAAGAGCTTCAGCATTATCTTTTGAAACAGCATGTAGTAATATTACAGCGCCATTATGAATATATTGCATCACCATATCATGGGCATATTTTGCACCTTTTTGGTTGTTGGTATCCCAATCTGCATACGCAAAACTCCAGAACATCGTTTTGTATCCTAACTGCTGAGCGGCAGCGAGCGTTCTCTCGCTAAATTCGCCCATGGGCGGCCGTATATATTTAAACCCTCTGCCATACTTCTCCCTAAATGCTTTTTCCAGCCCATATATTTCATTTTCAAGTTCTTCATTTGATACATCCGGAAGGCTTGGATGATTTATCGTATGATTTCCAACTTCATGTCCTTCGTCAAGCATTCTTTTGACAAGTTCCGTCTGAGCTTCTATATATGGACCCGTAACAAAAAAAGTTGCTTTAACATTATTTGCTTTTAATGTGTCCAATATCATGGAAGTATATCCATTTTCGTAACCTTCATCAAAAGTGAGGTATACCTTTTTCTGATTTGTGTCACCTACAAAAATTCCGTCATATCGTTCTAAAAGGTTTATAAAACTTGAAGGAACTTCAGGTGTCTTATGTTCCTTATTTAAGCCTAAACCCCAACTATATTTAGTGTTATTAAGGCTATTTAACATATCATAATCCAGCTTAGCTGTTTTCTTTTCATTACTATTAGTACCTTCAGTATCTTTTGATGTTGCTACAGTTTGATTTTCTGATGGCTGCGATAACTCACTGCTGTTTTTATTGGTTTTATTTTTACCGTTACTCGTAGCATCAGTATCTATTTTATCTCCGGCAGCAGCACCAATATCTCCTGTAACCGCAATATCATTCGTTACTTCTCCCTGCTTATCATAATTATTAATACTACATCCTGAAATCAATAAAGCTACCATTAAAACTGCAAGTATTCTTTTCCCCGACATTTATTTCACCCTTTGCACATTGCATTTATCCACCAAATAATTCGGATCTCCGGAACAAAACCAAACGATTATAATGGATTAATTTAATTATACAACATATAGTCGAATAAAATCACTTTTTTCTGCTTTCATTTATCAATTCTTCAAAGGAAATTTCTGCATTATATAAAACCATTGCATCTATAATCTCTTTTTCAGTAAAAACCTTTACTATTGACAGATTTTTGTCCAGAACATGTATTAAATGAAAACAATCATAATCTATATTTTTAAATACCTCGCCAAGTTTTGTCTGCTTAAGTACCGCAAGGCTTCTTAAGGGATATATCCCCTTTTTTTGCAACCTTTTATGCCTGTATAAGATATTTCGCATGCTCATAAGTGCAGCCTCCGTCTTTTCTGTTTTCATAACATATAAAAGATATGTTCCTACTGCAATCAAAGTAAAGTTTCTGGGATTTTCTATGAACTGAAATAATCCAAAAAACATAATCAGCATTACTATAAAAAGCGATACCTTTTTTATAACCGCATCAGCCCTGTACAGGCCGAAAAAGCAGGACAGAAATTCTCTTAATGCCTTTCCCCCGTCCATGGGGAGTACCGGCAGCATGTTAAATATCAGTAAATATATATTTGACAGAATAATTGTTTCTGTAATTTTTCTGTCACAAAAATTTATATTCCATAAAAATATTCCTGCCAGAATAATACAAACATTTACACATGGCCCCGATAAGTATATAAGAATATTTTTAATTTTGCTGCAGCCTGATTCGGTCACAGAAGCTTTTAGCCCTGCCGGGAGAATCGTGATACCATGAACCTGCCATCCGAATAATAAAGATATGCCTATGTGTCCGAGTTCATGCAGAATTATAGAAATCAAAATCAGGACATATTCTGTTAAATAACCCAGTAAAGCCATCAATATAAATACTATAAAAAATAAAGGATTCAATTTAATCTTCATATGTTTATTCTGTCTCTATATCAATATAATCCACCGGGTTAACTGAATTTCCGTCTTTCCATATTTCAAAATGCAGATGTGTACCTGAACCGGCATCAGAGCCATCTACTTTAGCTATGACATCTCCCTGTTTAACACTCTTTCCTATTTCATCGCTTATAGCTGTACAATTGGCATATACGGTAGTAATATTACCGTTCTTAATTTTAATATAATTTCCATAATCCTTTTCAGAACCTACTTCTACTATTTCTCCGTCGTGTGCTGCTTTAACCGTTCCGTCACCTTTTACTTCTATATCAATACCTTTATGGAATTCGCTTTCACCTGTAACTTGATTAATATAACTACCATATCCAACTGAAAGGTAACCATTCACAGGCACTATAAAGCTGCCGGTATATTCATTTTTCTTATTAAAGCCAGCTCCTGCAGGTACCGCATCATTATCCTCAGCGTTTTCATCAGGATTCCATTTTAATTTATTTATTACATTGTTAAAGCTTGCATATATCTTTTTTGGATTAATATTATATAAAAGGTTATCTTTAATCTTATCTGACAAATAATTCGTAGGTTTTGTATCTGTGTTTTTAATAATGCCTATAAGCGCAAGTATGAGTATTGCTATAAGCGTTTGTTTAATAATAGTTTCCATAATTGGCTGGTTATCTTTTTGAAATTTTCTTTTTCTTTTATTATTAAATTTATGTTTAGTATAACGGTGTCTTGTATATATATCATCCATAACCGGCACCCCCGTTTACAGAATATCTGACCTCTCGATTCTCTTTATAAACACATGCCATCATTAATTTATATTGTCCAACTGTTAAATATATTCATATGTTAATTGCTTTTATCGTATAAGCAGACGAATAAAATTTCGGCAAATTGCAGATAATACCATGGAAAACTTTCAAGAAAGGTGATATTAATGAAACACAGAATAGCAGTGGAATCAAACTTGTCCCCCATAAAGGAGTATCTGTCCAAAAAGGGATATATAGTTGATAATGTAAATATTAGTGAACAGTCCGCTAATCTTGACAATACATATGATGCTTACGTTGTCAGCGGTATGAACAGCAACTTTTTAGGAATGCAGGATACTCAGACAAAATCTATTGTAATTAACGCAGATGGATTATCTCCGGACAAAGTGTATAATCAGTTGAAAACTCAATTTAAAAATCTAAAGAATGCAAAAAATGAGCCTTTGTCTTAAGGCAAAGGCTCATTTTTGCTATATTTAATTATTTTATCTTACCAATTCACGCCAATCAAGATCTCCTCTGTCAAGCCCCTTAACTAAAAGCTCTGCAGTTGCCACATTAGTAGCAAACGGTATATTGTTTGTGTCACAATGCTTCATTAGCATGTGTATATCAGGTTCATGTGCTTTTGCAGTTACAGGGTCTCTGAAAAAAATAACAAGATCTAATTCATTATACGCAGCTCTAGCAGCAATCTGCTGTTCTCCTAAAATTCCAGGTGAAAATCTGATTACAGGAAGGCCTGTAGCTTCCATAATTATTGCACCTGTAGTACCTGTTGCATATAAAGTATGATTAGCAAGTATACCTTTATAAGCTGTACAAAAGTCAGCCATTAATTCCTTTTTTTTATCGTGGGCAATTAATGCGATGTTCATATCTGTTACATGCCTTACTTTCCACTGTTTTTGACACTCTTAATAGGAATATTCGCCACAAGTGCAGGTACTACTCCATCGCCCTCTTCACTTTTAGTCCTGGTGAGCTGGATATCAAGTGCGTTCTCATCAATATCCATATAGTTGGTTATGACCTTTATAATTTCACCCTTTACCATTTCCAGAAACTGAGGAGAAACATTAGCTCTGTCATGGATTAAAACAAGCTTTAAACGTTCTTTTGCAACATTTTTAGTTGATGAGTTAGATTTTTTAAAAAATCTTGATAAATCCAGCATTTTTTTCTTCCTTTCTTAATAAAAGTATTTTATGCTTTCTTTCCGAAAAGTTTTTTAAGCTTGTTAATGAAACCGTCTTCTGTCTCGAGCTGCATTAAAGGTACATTTTCTCCCATTATTCTCCTGGTGATATTTCTGAAAGCTTGTCCTGCCAGAGATTTTTCATCCAAAATTGTGGGATCTCCTCTGTTTGTAGATTCTATTATCTTCTCATCATCAGGCACTACACCTATAAGGTCAATTGCAAGTATATCTATTATATCGTCTATATTCATCATGTCTCCGCGCTTGACCATATCTATTCTAACTCTGTTTACAAGAAGCAAGGGATTTCTCAAATCATTAGCTTCAAGCAAACCTATTATCCTGTCGGCATCTCTAACGGAAGAAACTTCGGGAGTAGCAACAACAATAGCTCTATCAGCACCTGCAATAGCATTTTTAAATCCTTGTTCTATTCCTGCAGGGCAATCGATAATTATGTAATCAAATTCTTTTCTCAGTTCATCGCATAGCTTCACCATCTGTTGGGGTTTAATTGCGGACTTATCCCTTGTTTGAGCAGCCGGTAAAAGAAAAAGACCTTCATAACGCTTGTCCTTTATCAGCGCTTGCTTCAGTCTGCAAGTTCCCTCAATTACATCAACTATGTCATATACTATTCTGTTTTCCAACCCCATTACTACATCCAGATTTCTTAAACCTATATCCGTATCAACAAGAACAACCTTCTTACCATTTAAAGCCAGCCCGGTACCTATGTTTGCCGTGGTTGTCGTTTTACCAACTCCGCCTTTACCTGAAGTAACAACTATGACTTCGCTCATACACTAACCCCCTAGTAACTTAACAATCAGTCTAAATTAAATATATATTTCTTTTGTAATTTTGTCAATTACAAGTAATTCAAAGCTATAAGTACCTTTCTATATAAACCATATCATCGCGTATAAATGCAATTTCAGGTATAAATTCCGTCCTTACATCTGCATCCGCATCATCAGGGGCCCTTGTGATCAAATCGGCGATCCTAAGCTGAGTTGGCTGCAAATTCAGGGCAACAACCACAGCTTCTCTGTTTCCGTCACACCCTGCATGAACGATTCCCCTAAGCGTTCCCATAACTATTACATTTCCTGCCGCTTCTATAACTCCACCGGGATTGACATCACCTATTACTACCACATTTCCTTTGAAGTCTATCAACTGTCCTGATCTTACCGTTCCTTTGTAAAATTTTGTTACACCTTCATCTATTCCTTTAAAGAAAAAGTTTTTAACTTTTAATTTAACTTTATTTTCATAAGGTTCTTCGGGTTCTGTTTCCGGAATTTCATTTTTATCTTCCTGGAGACTTTTTATTTCAGCTCCGCTTTTTTCTTTCATTAAATTAAACAATTTGTCTTCCTGTTCTTTGCTTAAAGCTTTGCCCCTATATTTTACATCCAGAATTGCTCCTTTAAAGAATTTACCCGAAGAGGCTATTTTTTTCTCTATTACAGAGAGTATATCTTCAAAACTGTCTTCCTCACGCATTACTATAGTTAAACCATTTACCGTGCCTCTGAACACAACATTGCTTTCATCCATATATAACGCTCCTAACAGAGTAGTTTGGTTTTAATTTATATTTACATAAATAATTATCACATTTTTGTATAAATTTCGCAATATAATAATCGCATATTATATCATATTATTCGAAATATTTAATATCTATCTGACATTGTAAGTTATTCATATTTATTTTACAAATACGGCTTCATCCGCTGTTGCCGTATCGCTTACAGGAGGATCATTCAATCCAAAATACTCTTTAACTATATCTGCTGCTATCGGCGCACAGTTTGTTCCCCATGCACCTTTTTCAATTACTATCGTAATTGCAATCTGAGGATTTTCGGCAGGAGCATAGGCTACAAACAAAGCATTTGAAGATTCATTTTTACGCCCTGTTTCCGCTGTTCCTGTTTTACCGGCAACTTTTATCGGAATATCAGTAAAAGCATAAGATGCTGTTCCTTCGGCAGAGTTTGCAACAGCCTCCATACCTTCTTTTACGGCATTAATTATTTCAGGGGCGATATCAATTTGCTCATATCCCTTTGAATAAGTAGAGCCTTCTACTATAGTACCGTCATATCTAACAGCTTGTTTTATTAAATGGGGTGTATATCTTTTTCCTCCATTTGCTATAGTGGCGATATAATTTGCAATTTGTAACGGCGTATAATACTGATTAAATTGCCCTATACCCACACGAGCAGTATTTGCTAATCCCCAGACACCGTCATAATTTTCTCTCGAAGCTCTCATTCCCTGAACTTCGCCTGCAATATCTATTCCTGTCTTTTCACCAAGTCCGAATTTTTTTACCCATTTATTTAACGAATCAAGACCCAGTTCCATAGCTATATTATAAAAATATATATTGCAGGATGTAGCAAGTGCATTACGAAGATCCAGAGTTCCATGGCCATATCCCGGATATTCCAGACAAGTAAAGTGTTGTCCTTCAACATTTAAATAACCCGGATCAAACCGATAACTATTCTGAGTAGATATCACTCCTTCTGCCAGGGCAGCTAATCCTACAATGGGTTTAAAAGTCGAACCAGGAGCATATACACCTGCTATAGCTCTGTTATATAGAGGTAAATTTACACTATCAGTTTGCCATTGATTAACAAGGTTCTTCATTTCTTTATTGCTTTTGGATTCAAGGAATGCAGTAGGATTATATGAGGGATAACTTACCATTGCAAGTACTTCTCCGCTGTTTACATCTATAACTACAACAGCGCCGGCAAAAGCGTCATGGTAATTTTCCCTTTCCTCCTTTGTTTTAATATATTCTATATTTTTAATCAATGACTCCATTGCTACTTTCTGCAAATTCATGTCGATAGTCAGATAAACATCACTGCCCGGCTCTACAGGTTTACCTTCAAGTTCTCTTGTTACCCTGCCGTTAATATCACGTTCAACACGTTTGATCCCGTTGGTTCCTCTCAGGTATTTCTCTGCAGCAGCTTCAATCCCAGTCTTTCCTATTGTATCATTTAAAGTATATCCTTGTTTTTTCAGTTCTTCATACTCTTCAGTATATATCGGCCCTACATATCCAAGTACATGCGCAACCAAATCACCATCTATATATTTTCTGTAAGGTACGGTAGTTATTGTTACGCCCGGAAATTCATCATGCCTTTCTTCTATTTCAGCAACGCTTTCCCTTGAAACATCAGAAGCAATTGTATTAACGGTATAATAACCGTCCATAATGTCATACCGAATAGCCATAATTTTATATGCCTGTTCATCCGTATACTCGCTGTTTATTCCAAACTTCTCTTCTCTGAACCAATTGAAAACAGACTGTGCATCAGTTAAAAAATCAATGCTTTTTCCCTTTCCGACCATATCCTGTTTCCATTTCTTTATCTTAGCCTCATCACCTTTAATTTCAGAGCCAAAATCTATAGGATTGATTGTAAGGTATGCTGAAAGTTTTTCATTATAACTGTCACCATTCTTTTCAAGGATATCAGCAAGTTTCAGCAGCATTGCATTCAACTCGTCACCTTTAAGGCCGGGTTTGTAAATCTGAACAGCATAACTTTCTCTGTTAACAGCAATTGGCACACCGTTCCTGTCCAGAATATTTCCTCTGGGTGCCGGTATCTTGCTTTCGCTTAAAACTCTCTTCTGAGACTGCAAATCATACTGCTCCCCGTTAACGATCTGAAGATTTACCAAAGTAAGAATCATGAGCAGGGTTACAAACACAAGTAAAGCCTCAAATATATTATATCTGTTAAATATCTTCTCTTTCATAGATAAAACATCCTCCTTTGAACCATTTATAAATAGATGTTTATATTGATCACATTTAATAGCAAAAATAGCCTGTAACTCTACTAAATGTGATTATACAGGCTAAACAAATCCGATTTATCTTCTGCAATATCGCTGCACTCTCTTATAAATATACATGATAAAAAGAGTCAAGTAATAAGAGCAATATAATCATGATAAAATCCTAACTTGTAACCGAAACTAATATTTTCTGGCTGCCTTTGACTCTGTTTCTAATTTATCATTAATTTTTATGAATATAATAAACACTACAATAGAAATTATACTATTATAAACAGCCTCGGGCAATATTATTCTCTTTAATGCGTCAAGGACATTTATTCCAATAAGAGAATTCTTGCCAATCAGCAGCGGACTCCATTTCAAAATGACAAAAAGAACTGATTCGTAGAGAAATGAAAATAAAAACGTGTTAAGTATGTTCAATATAAGATTTTCACGATATAGTCTTTTATTTATTGAGCCAACAATCAGACCAAGGTATAAGCCAAGAATCGCATAAAATCCTAAAACTTTGCCTGAAACCATATCCTGTGTTATACCTGCAAAAAAACCTATAACAGCGCCTTCGTAGCTGCCTCTGAAAAAGGCAGCTATTATTACAAAAACAATGAAAAGATTAGGTTTTACATTAAATATTTTTATGTAGTTTAACAGAGTAACCTGTATTAATGCAATAATTAGTATACAAACAGTATATATTAATATCTTTTTTTTCATTCTTCTACACTACCCGTATCCCCATTATCGGAATTGCTTTTCAATATGAAAACCGTCTCCAGGCTTCTAAAATCTACAGCAGGCTTAAGTATGGCATATGTCTTAAGATCATCCTGACTTTTTTTTACTTCTATTACCTTACCGACTATAATGCCTTTGGGATACCCGTCCCCCGCTCCTGAAGTCTCAATTGTGTCCCCTGGGGATAAGTCAGTATTTGTATCGATATTTTCCACAATACATAATCCCTGATCTCTGAGTTCCATGCTACCTTTTACATCAACATACTGCCTGTTTTTTGTGACTATACAGCTCACTGTACTGTCTTCATCTATTATCGTTCTTACCTTGGACGAAAAAGCTGATATTGAGATAATTCTGCCTACAAGACCTTTGCTTGTGACCACAGGATAATATCCTGAAAATGAGTCCTCACCATTACTGCTAATACCCTTGTTTTGACCCACATCAACAGTAAATACATCAAACCAATTACCCGCATCCTTAGCAATAACATTTCCTCCTATGACGGAATAGTCTCTGTACCAATCTCTGATATTGAGCATATCTCTCATTTCCTTATTTTGGCTCTCGAGATAGTCCATGCGGGTTATTTTCTTCTCTAGCTCCTCAATTTCAGCCTTTAGAGCTTTATTTTCATCATCAATTCGTTTTTTGCTCTTAAAATAAGACATGCTGTCTTCTATTTTTGATGTAATTACAGATATGCCTTTTTCAACAGGAGCAAGAGGTACGTTTATAATATTATTCAGCCAGTTTAATTTGCTGTTTCCTCTTGATGACACCCCGATTATTACCAATATCAATACAGTAGATATAACAAGCAAAAAGATCTTGTTCTTAAATAAACGCAGCAAAAGGTATTAGTCCCCCTCTACTTCAATTTCTTAGGAGAAATGAGAACCTTTCTTAAAGTCTCTATTTGTTCAAGAACTCTCCCAGTACCTTTAGCAACGCAATCAAGCGGATCCTCAGCTACAGTTACCGGCATGCCTGTCTCGTCACTGATTAGTTTATCCAGTCCGTTAAGCAGAGCTCCCCCTCCGGTAAGCATAATACCTCTGTCCATAATATCAGCTGCAAGTTCAGGCGGAGTCTTTTCCAATGTGTATTTTATTGCATCCACTATTGCATTTACAGGTTCCTTTATTGCTTCAGTAATCTCAGATGAAGTAATAGTTATGTTTTTGGGAAGACCTACTACTAAATCTCTTCCACGTATCTCCATATATTCTTCCTTGGTTCTGGGATATGCTGCACCTATTGTCATTTTAATTTCCTCAGCAGTTCTTTCCCCTATCATTAAATTGTATTCCTTTTTTATATAATGTGCAATAGCCACATCCAATTCGTCTCCGGCTATCCTTAAAGACTTACTCGTGACTATTCCTCCTAGGGAAATAACTGCAACTTCGCTTGTTCCTCCACCTATATCCACTACCATGCTTCCTGAAGGTTCTTCCACAGGAAGATCTGCTCCTATTGCAGCAGCCATAGGTTCTTCAATCAGGTATGCTTCTTTAGCTCCGGCATGTATAGTAGCTTCTTCCACAGCTCTCTTTTCCACTTCTGTTACACCTGAAGGTACACATATTACAACCCTTGGTTTACTGAACAAACCTGTCGTCAAGACCTTTTTGATGAAATACTTCAGCATAGCTTGTGTAATGTCGAAATCAGCTATTACTCCATCCTTCATTGGCCTTATCGCAACTATGTTTCCAGGAGTTCTGCCTATCATCTCTTTTGCTGCGTCCCCAACAGCAAGTATATCTCCTGTCTTCTTATTCATTGCTACCACCGAAGGCTCTCTAACCACTATTCCTTTTCCTCTTACATGTACAAGAGTATTGGCGGTTCCCAAATCTATTCCTATATCTTTTGCAAATAAACTCATTTACCTTTCTCCTATCCTTTTATACTTTTTTATTTTATCTTGTTTTTTTCATTGCAATCGTTGCAATACCTTTAAGCTTGAACATATATTTGAACATATATAGTTTATGAATCAACTGTATTCATATATGTATTTTAAATATATCCGCATAGTACATTGCATGTTATAATATTTTTCCTCTATATCAGCTTAAATAAACCCTCTTTCTTTTAAGCTTGCAAATCTCCCATGCCCGATTATTATATGATCAAGAACGCTAATACCTAGTATTTTCCCGGCTTCAACAAGCCTTTTAGTAATGCTTATGTCTTCGCTGCTGGGTTCAGGATCCCCACTTGGATGATTATGTACAAATATCACCCCGTTGCTGCTGTTTCTTACCGCTTCTTTAAATGCCTCTCTTGGATGCACAATTGATGCCGTCAGACTGCCAATTGAAATATCTACTACTTTTATAATGTCATTCTTGGCATTAAGCAACACGGCCTTAAAGTACTCCTTTTTCAAATACCTCATTTCCGGCATCATATAGTCCGCAATATCCTGCGGCGACTTTACAGTTATTCGTTTCAGAGAAGAACCTGATGAAGATATTCTCTTGGCAAGTTCCATCATGGCTTTTATCTGTATTGCTTTTACCCTGCCGATTCCTTTAATTTCTTTCAACTCATCAAGTGAAATATCATAAAGGAATGAAAATACGTTATCTTCATCCCCCTGCATAAGAAGCCTTTGGGCCAGTGCAACAGATGTCTCACTGTTGCTCCCGGTTCTTATTATTATCGCAATAAGTTCGGCATCTGATAACATTGCAGGGCCATATTTCTCTAGCTTTTCATAAGGCCGCTCGCTAATAGGTAAATCCTTAATTTTAGGTCTGCTAAACGTTTTTACCAAATTAATCCCTCCATGCCATATTCATTTCTGAAAGACAATGGCTCTACAAGGATTAGTTTGAATTTTATAGATTGTTAATTGCAATATAAATTTACAGAACCTTAACTCCAAATTCTTCAAGTATTGAAGTCAGCCTAGCCAAAGGAAGCCCTACAACGTTAAAATAACAGCCTTCTATTTTTTCAACCATTACCGCTCCAATACCTTGTATGCCATATGAACCTGCTTTATCAAAGGGCTCGCCGGTTCTTATATATGACCATATAAAATCATCAGACAGATTCTTTATTTTTACATTTGTGCATTCATGGCACTTTACGGTTTTTCTCTCAAGTGTATCAATAACCGTCAAACCGGTAATTACAGAGTGCCATTTGCCCCGGAGCATCTTCAGCATTTCAAAAGCATCTTTCTCATCTTTAGGTTTTCCCAATATCCTTTCACTTACGACAATGGTATCTGCTCCTATAATTATGCAATCATTTTTTGACCTGGCTGCCACATCCTGTGCCTTCCTGCAGGACAAATTCATTGCATAATCTGCCGGATCATTTGTTTCTGCGATGTCCTCACTTATATTTGATGGAACAACCTCGAAATTTAACCCTATCTGTTTAAGCAATTCCATCCTTCGGGGAGATGCCGATGCAAGTATAATCTGCTTCATATTTCCCTCGCTTTAATTGCATTTTAATTAATCTGTCGTTTTTTTTGATTTATATGGATTGCTTACAATTATATGTTAATATGGAATAATATAACTAAGTGCATCATCTATTTTAATTATAAACATAAGAATTATTATTTTCAACAATAAAAGGATTTTTTTCTCCCTATTCGACATCTTTTTAACCTATTGCTTTAATGGCCAGTTTTCAGGTGTATTAATCTGCGGCCTTGCAGTGTTTTCATCCCTGGTGACCTTACTTACGGCATCTTTTAAGTTTTCAGCATTGGCGTTAATATTATCTATAATGCGGCTTACATCAGTAGTACTTAATTCAGTTATATTCCTACCGGCAAAACCCATGAGTTCTAGAACAATATCCATATTTACGCTGTTATCCGGATCTATGCCCAGATTTTTAAGTCTAGCCTTTAAATAATTCAACTGCCTTTCAGTAGCTTTCCTCTGGCCTGTTGCAGTTGCCGCTCTCACAGCTTCTTGTTGTGCTATCTTTTGCTGTACTTTATTAAATTCCTCATCAAGCATTTTTGCCTCTTCAGGGTAAAGCCAGTCATTTTCACCCATTAACTTTCTTATAACCCTATCGCAGGCTCCCGTTATCGTTTTCTCAAGGCCGAATTCCTTATCATCAACGAGGCTTTTGCCGATTTCAAATTTTTCAGAGTCACTTAAGGTAAAATCCATCTTATCTCTGTACCTGATTCGTCCTCCTGCATCCTTTACTATTCTCCCTCTTTCGTCCTTTAATAAGTTCTTATCTTCTATACAGTCAATCATATACTTTAAAAATCTGTTCCTGTAATCGATAAGTTTTCCGTCTGTAATTACCTGTCCTGTAGAAATGTCTCTTCCTTTTACTTTAACTATATATGAAGGAAGTTCAACATCGCCTATACCCGGAAACTTTTCAATACTTGAGCCGGTTTTTTCTATGTTAATTTCTTCTATGGAAATACCTTTTTCTTTTGCTTTTTTAAATAAACCTTCCGCCTTGTACCTCAATTCACCTTTTAATCCTTTATAAAAATCCTTCTCAGACCGGTATATTATTTCAGGTATATCATTTGTGTTTCCAATACTTGAATTATCCATTCTTGTATCAGTCATCCTGAAACGCTCCCATCATATTTTTTATTATTTATTATTAGAAAAAACCTTGTATTTTAAGTAACTATTATTTCTACTGTTTGCATAATTTAATAAAAAAATAATTATACTTCTCTTTTAATAAAATACAAAGTATAATAAAATTAATTAGATATTTTATTTTGTTAATAATGTGGTGATTATTATGAAGATTGAAAAAATCGGTGAAAATAGAATAAGAGTTACTGTGACATCAAATGATCTTATTGAAAGGGATATTGACATTAATTCCTTAAATTACAACTCTTTGGCTACTCAAGAATTATTTGCGGATATGATTGAACTGGCTGAAGCAGAATTCGGTTTTTCTACGGCAAATTCACAATTCATAATAGATCCTGAACCTGATGCAGAAGACGGTTTTATCGTAACTATAACGATATTCGATGAAGATAAAGAGTTTGAGTCTATCCATAAATACTTAACTAATAAAATATCCAAAAAGAATCTTAAGCCTAAGAAAAAGAGTCAGGCAGTTTATTCTGCCATAATGATTTATTGCTTTGAAAATTTTGATGATTTATGTATGCTAAGCAGAAGATTGGAAAACTACAACAAATGTGAAAATACCCTGTACAAATATAAAAACTGCTATTATATAGTATTTTCCTTTAACAATATTACCGATGCAAAATTCAATTTATTTGAATCCATTATGAATGAATTCGGTAAAAAAATAATAAATGTGCCGTTTTTTGAAGGCCTATTAAGCGAATACGGCGAAGTGCTAATTAATAACAACGCATTGCAAACATTAAAGGAGTATTTTTAATTTCATGCATAGATAAAAATAAAGGAGCGAAACCTCGCTCCTTTTATTATTTAATCTATATTACTGCTCTATTATAACAGTTTCTTTTGCAGGTATTGTTTCTATTATAGCTTCATTCTGGATTTCCGCCTTCAAATCGCTCTTTCCCGAATCCTTTTCCCGTCTGCTTTCTACTTTTATAAGTGCAGTTTCAATAACAGTATCCATATTATCAGCATATACAAATTTTAAATCGTTCCTTACATTTTTGGGTATCTCATCAACATCCTTTTTATTGTCAACAGGAACTATTATGGTATCAATTCCTGCCCTATGAGCGGCAAGAGCCTTTTCTTTCAATCCTCCTATCGGCAATACTCTTCCCCTGAGTGTTATTTCACCTGTCATAGCCACATTTTTCCTGACCGGCATGCCTGTCAATGCAGATATCATGGCTGTTGCAAGGGTAATTCCGGCTGAAGGTCCGTCTTTAGGTATGGCTCCTTCCGGCACATGTATATGAATATCGTATTCAGTAAAATATTTTTCGTCTATTTGCAATGCTTCTGCCTTAGATCTGGTATAACTCAACGCAGTTTTTGCAGATTCTTTCATAACATCTCCAAGCTGTCCTGTAAGTTCAAGCTTTCCTGAACCTTTCATTATGGTAACTTCAATAGAAAGCGTATCTCCTCCGACAGGAGTCCATGCCAATCCTCTTGCTATACCGACTTCATCCTTTTCATTAGCCATTTCATACCTGTATTTCTTGGTACCCAGGAATTTTTCTATATTTCCTGCAGTTATTTTCACAGATTTCTTTGAGGAACCTGTAATTTCTCTGGCAACCTTGCGGCACAAAGAGGCTATCTGTCTTTCAAGCTCCCTTACACCTGCTTCTCTGGTGTAATAATTTATAACGCTTCTCATTGCCTGTTCATCTATTTTCATATTAGAACTCTTAAGGCCATGTGCTTTAATCTGCTTAGGCACAAGATATTTCATCCCAATATTGAGCTTTTCTTCCTCAGTGTATCCTGACAGGCTTATTACCTCCATCCTGTCAAGCAGCGGTCTTGGTATGGTATCAAGCGTATTTGCCGTAGTAATGAATAATACATTTGACAAATCAAAAGGCAATTCGAGGTAATGATCACGAAAAGCAAAATTCTGTTCAGAATCAAGAACCTCAAGCATTGCAGATGCAGGATCTCCTCTGAAATCGCTGCTCATTTTGTCGATTTCATCAAGCAGTATAAGAGGATTATTAGATCCTGCCTGCCTCAAGGCAGCTATAATTCTGCCCGGCATCGCTCCTACATAAGTACGCCTATGGCCTCTTATCTCCGCTTCATCTTTTACTCCGCCAAGAGAGAGCCTTACATAATTTCTGTTAATCGCTCTCGCTATCGATTTAGCTATAGATGTCTTACCTACGCCGGGAGGTCCTACGAGGCAAAGTATCGGACCCTTTACATTATCTTTAAGTTTGTGTATGGCAAGTTGCTCAAGTATTCTTTCTTTAACCTTTTCCAGACCGTAATGATCTTTGTCGAGTATTTGTTCTGCTTTTTTAAGATCTATCACTTCCTTGGTGGATTTATTCCAAGGCAGCTCAAAAATAAGATCCAGATATGTCCTTATGATTGAAGCTTCAGCTGAACCCTGCTGCATCTTAATCAGCCTGTCAAGCTCTTTAAGTACTTTCCTTTCAACTTCTTCAGGGAAATTCGCATTTTTAAGTTTTTCTTTATATTCCTCAACTTCTCCCGCAACACCGTCTTTATCTCCAAGCTCGCTTTGTATTGCCTTAAGCTGTTCTCTAAGATAATATTCCTTCTGTGTCTTATCTATTTGCTTACGCACTTTCGCGCTTATTTCACGATCAATTTCCAATATATCGATTTCTTTCATCAGAATCTTCAGCAGCTTTTCAAGCCTGTTTTTAGGATTGAACTCATTAAGTATTTCCTGTTTTTGCTCAATCTTCAAAAGGACATTAAATGCTATTACATCGCATAGTTGTCCCGGATCCTGTATAGCTGCGATAGAAGGAGTTATTTCCGAAGAAGTTCTGTTACTAAGTCTCAAGTATTCTTCAAAAGTCTGCCTTACTCTTCTTTCAAGCGCTTCCATTTCCAATTCATCTTTATATTTTACAGTATAAATTTTCTCCACAACTTCAGCCATAAAGAAGGGCTCTGTCTGGCGAATCTCACTGATTTCCGCCCTTGATAAGCCTTCAACCAATACCCTTATAGTGTCACCGGGCAGCTTTACAAGTTGCCTCACTTTGGAAATTGTTCCAACTTTATATATATCATCTACATCGGGATTATTATTGGTTTCATCTTTTTGTGCAACTAAAAAGATCAACTGATTATTAATCATTGCTTCTTCAAGCGCTTTTACAGATTTAGGTCTGCCAACATCAAAAGGCAGTATTGAGTATGGAAACACTGCCAAACCTCTCAACGGCAATACAGGCAGCACTTGTTTCTTTATTGTCTTTTTTGCTTCAGCCATTTGACCATCCCCTTATAATGTGCCTTTTGCATAAGTATAAATAAAATCATTTCTGATAAATAGATATAATACGATAAACATTTTAAATTCTGAAAATCTGACAGTCAACATTATAATAGTGCCAATTATCAGAATACATGGATTTTTCGTAGCTTACATAATATTCTCAGATATGCAAACTCATACGGAATTCTCTTTATTATTAAAAATATAATAATAAAAGAAGATGATGTCAAACATTGACATAAATTTGCAGAAGGAAATCATCTAAGAATATGATTATTTAACTCATGCCAAAGCAAATATTCTGTAACCGTCATCATTATAACCATAAAAGCAGCTAATTTCAATTATTTTTATATGGAATTGGAGGCAAGTAATTCTTTAATCGAGGGAACACAGTTTAATTTTGAGGGGGGGACAGTTCTCAACTTTTGACAAACAAATGAGGGGAGACAGTTCTCATTTCTTTATCAATAATTGGGGACAGTTCTCAATTTTACACCCATTATTTCATAAAAAGAAAATTATAATATATACTGAAGTATAATAAGTGGTAATATTTGAGAACTGTCCCCAATAAATTTAATTATTCCAGTATCTCACCTGCTTCTGCTTCTTCAAAGGTTTCAATATAATTGGCCTCAATGTCGTCAATTACAGCATCTTCCGACATTTCATCATTGTATACATCTGTATTTGACATATCATCTTGAGAACTGGTTTTGGTATCCGTCTGCTTTGTGACTCCTGTTGTTGATACAGTACTGGTTGAGCTTTGTGCTCCTGTACCTTCAGATTTATTAGTGGAGTTCTGTTTTATAGCATCCTGAGCATTATCAGCATCATTAGTTGTTTCTATGCTTATAAGAGAAGTACTTCTCGGAAAAGGAACATCAAATTTATAACTGCCCTTGTATAAGCTTTGTACCTTGCCCTCGATTTTAAACTGAACTTTATTAATCTCTTTTACTTCAGTCAGTGAATTAACTATTGAGTAAATAGTTAATTGTTCAGCATTTTTACCCCCAGGATGTTTATCAACAAATTCTTTCGATAAATCTACAGTTGCTATCGTACCGCTAATTGATACTGGTGAACACAGTTTTGTACCTTCTGGTATAGTTGGCTTTAAGTTTTTGTCTTTAGGCCCGGCAATAAGCTCATTTACTATAATGGTCGCCAAATTATTGACGCTTTTCGATGCTTCGGATATTGGTATGTATCTAACTTCAAGCTTAAGTTTTGTGTTGTCCGAATTAGCAAAATATAAATGTACAGGAACTTTGTCTGTTAAAGCCAGAGCCTCTTCTTCACTCATTGCAATACTGCTTGCAGGTTGCGATTTTTCTCCTTTGTCATCACCTATGCCAAGCTTTTGTAAGGCACTACATCCAGAAAGGATTGCAGTCGTTATTAAACACGCTGTCAAAATACCTATTAATTTACGCATTCCGCGGCCACCTCGCAATAAAATCTATACACGTTATTTTTATGCCGGGAATACACTTGATATTCTTAATCAGCATTAATTTTTAAATTTATTTAAAAAGCGTTTTTATAATATTTTTGACATCTTCATCTATGACTCTGTAGCAAATTTCCAGCCTGTCACGTTGACCTGCAATTATACCTGCAGATTTGAGTTTTGCTAAATGTTGTGATACTGTAGACTGGGGAATTCCCAAGCACTCCTGAATCTTTGTAACATTGCAGCTGTTCTTCATAAGTCCTTCAACTATACATAATCTGTAAGGGTGCGCAAGGGCTTTCAACTTATCAGCTTTCTTTTCATACTCAACTAAATTTTTCAATTCTTTAACCTCCGGATTTTTATATATGTTGAAGATTATGTATATCTAAAATAACCCTTTATTTTAGTTTTCTTACATAATCTATTATATTCTTTCCGGCTATGGCTCCCTCTCCAACCGCAGTAGCAATCTGCTTGAACCCTCCTGTACAGTCGCCGGCAGCATATAATCCTTCTAAATTCGTACTTTGATCTTTATTTACAATTATTGCATCATTTTCAATGATAATGCCCAGTTTTCTTGCAAAATCAAGACTGGAAGCACTTCCATAAGCAATAAACAGCCCATCCAATCTCTCTTCAGTCCCGTCTTTGAATATAAGCTTTTCTAAAAATTCGGTACCTTCTACCCCTTTTATCGGTTTATGATTTACATTAAACTTTGAAGCCTCTTCCATAAACTGTTCTGATAGCTCAAGTTCCATTCCGTTGGTATAAATAGTTATGTCAGAAGTATACGCTTCAAGTTCCAAAGCTTCGTGTATTGCGTAATCTTTATAACCAAGTACGCCAACCTTCAGGCTTCGGTAGAAAAAACCGTCACACGTAGAACAGTAACTTATTCCACGTCCTTCAAACATATCCATCTTATCCAGACTTACTTTTTTTCTGGATTGGCCCGTTGCTAAAAGAACAGCCTTGCTGTAATAATAATTTGAAGCAGTTGATAATTTAAATACCGCATCTTTTTCTATTGATATAACTTCATCCTCTATTATTTCTACACCAAATCTTAAAGCCTGCTTTTCACCTTCTCTTAGCAGCATCTCTCCGCTTATAGTCTCAGAAAACCCGTAATAGTTATCTATTTTTTCGGCTTTTCTTAAAGCACTGTCATTCTTTCCTACAACCAATGTTTTTAGGCCTGCTCTTGATGTATAAAGTGATGCTGAAATTCCAGCAGGACCTCTTCCAATTATAACAACGTCATACATAATACTACTCCCCGTTATATTAATTTTTAGCATATACTGTAAAAGCGGTTTTTTTAAAAAACACATTAACATATAAATTTTATAATTAACAACAAGATTTAACAATATAAATGTTAATTATTTTAAATAATTTCAGTTATAATTTAAATTTATATACTAAATGCTTCGGAATAACCACTGGTTATTAATACTGTTTATTTCAACATATATATTGAATCTAAATACAATCATATTATGTTGCCTTAAGTAACCTCTTTAATAAAATTTGAATATTATATTATAAGAAAATTCACTTTTTGTTCAAGGGGGCTTTAAAATGTATACCAATTATATATCAGACAATGACTGTACCCTGCTGTTTTTTATACTGGTATTTCTAAAACTATTTTATAAGCCGGGTTATATAGACTATTCAAACAATGCTTATGGTTGTATTAAATGTTCTAATGATGATACACTTCTATTCTTTATACTCGTATTTCTTAAATTATTTTATAAATAAGCCCGTCAATGTAACTTTTTTTAAATCCTCCACATAGAATATAAAGATAAAATTTGTGTGGAGGTACATTTTATGGACTTTTTCAGAAAGATATTTATTGACAATGATGAGTTCATACTTTTCATTATAATACTTATTTTTCTGATTAACAGCGAGGCAAATAACAGGGGTAAATCATCATATGATGATGACAAAAACCTTGTTATTTTCCTTTCTCTTATTTTAATAGTACTTATAGCAAACAGTTTTAAAAGAGATGAAACTGAAATAAAACAATTAGGTTAAATTATTAATTTTATTAAATAGGAGGTATTAAATAATGACTAATGCTATTAATAAAAAATTATCAGAACTTTTAGGAAAAATGGATGATAAAGTACTGCAAGTTAAATTAAATTCAGCTTTAGACATGTTAAAGAACAGCAATCCGGAAGAACTTGCCAAAAAACTGAAAAAGATTGACAAAGATGAAATTATGGGCAAAATAGATGAAATTGATCAAGATAAACTTAAAGAACTGAATATTGACGTTGATGAAATTAAAAGCAAAATCACAGAAGCTGATCTGGCAAAGCTTTCTAACCTAATAGGTGATAAAGGTGATGAAATAGTTAATAAAATTAAGGAATTATTAAATAAATGCTGAATATATTTTTACTATAAGCCTTTTGGAGGAATCATAAATGAGTGATGAACTTGATAAAAAAATAAATCAAATCTCTGAATTGCTAGGCGGACAAGAAAATTTAGCAGACAATCTTAAAAGTTTATTGACATTGTTGGCTAGCAATAATGCTAATAAAAATGATGCCAATATCAATAATACCGACAGCAGTAAATCAGCATCTTCTGAAGAAAAAGAAAGCAGTATTCCTCTGTCAAATGATAATATGAGCAAAAAGAAGGAAAGCGATGAAACCTCAGAAATGGCAAACAGAATAGCTAAGGTTATAAACAGTATGAATTCTTCTAATGACCCCAGGATTAATCTTTTGCTTTCACTAAAGCCTTTCCTTAATACAAAAAGACAAAATAAGCTAAATACCTGTATCAAAATGCTTAATATAAGCAAACTAACAAGATTACTGGATGAAAATGACAAGGGTATTTTATAGTCAAGGGGAGGAACTAATATGAATTACAAACGCTATCCTATCGGAAGGAAATATTCATACAACACGCAAAAAAATATACAATTTGATAGCGATTTACCAAATACGTCTCAAATAGTTGAAAAAGATATTCCCCTTCCTAACGAAATAGAAGATGAAATTTATAGGTCAGATGTTGTAAGAAAACCCTCATTACCTCCGTTTTTTGGCGCCATCAGAGAGCGCATAGGGCCGGAAGAATTATTAATTGTAGGATTGATACTCTTACTTATCATGGATGGAATTCAAGACGAATTTCTGATACTTATATTACTATTTATATTATTTACATAATTCTAATAATAAAAATCGAAAGAGGCTTTAAAAGCCTCTTTCGATTTTTGGCATTTTACTTCTCTATTTAAAACTTCATATCAATTCTATTATCTGTATTTACTCTGTCTTAATACTTGCCGCCGTTTAAGTCTTATTATCTCCTGCTGCTTAAACTTTTTAAAAGATGCAAAAACCCATGTTGCAAAATTCAGCATAAAAATCGAGTTAAGTATACCATTTATAATAAACAAGATGACACCGTTTCGCGTTGATAACGGCCATTCATTATATAATCTTAAAATCAATAATACTATATTATAGAAAGCAAATATTACATCAAAAGTCATAAATCTGCCGACTATTTCCCAAAAATTGAAATTAACAACCTGCTTTGCTATTTTAAAAGGATTAATATTATAATTTATTGATGCAGGAAACCAGTAAAAAGAATACGCTCTGATAAACATAAAAGCAAAAAAGACAGCGTAAACCGTAAGCAGGTCAATGAAAATCATCGGGATTATTATATCATTTCTACCCATAGCAGCTATGCTTGTTATAGAAAGAGCGGGAACAAATGACACAGCAGTAATTATTATAAAAAGTATAAAAATGAAAAAAACAGCTAACGACATAAGAAATAATTTAAAAAAATATTTTTTTATCGCAAATATCACTTCATTTTTTAATCTTTTTGTCTCATTTAGGCTATTATTTATGGTATTAAAATATATCGATAGCAGAAACCCTGAAGCAACAGATAATATTAATATGGCACCGATTAATGCTATTATAACTTTAGCATGCAGTTCAGGTTTTAAAAAAAATTGAAGCAAATAAATTATATTGCTGATTATGTTACCGGAACTTACTTCTCCATAGCCAAATATCAAAGTATAAACAGGGTTATTATAGTCCAAAAAAGTCATGCAAAAGACAACAACACAAACTAACAATGTTATTATAGGTCCACGTTTTATTGTTTTTAATGTATCTTTAAAGGTGCTCATTTTAACCTCCGTCTAACCTATAGGACAAAGCCCTTTTAAGCATCTTTTATATAATTAGCTCTTAACGAATTGACATATTAAACCTATTCAATAAATTATAGCACACTGGTAAACCAGTGTAAATGTATGTAAAACCGTATATTAAACCTGATTATTGTAAATTACATGACTAAAGGTGTCAAGATTATGCTGCAGTTCAATGAAATAATTTTGCATTATTCTTTTAAAATGTGTCAATTGCTGTATTGCCTCGGTTATCTTAACTATTAAAAATACTTTTAAATACCATTACATATAATTTATAATTCAATATTTCAATTAGCTTGACAAACACTTTGTTTCACTCATAATTAAGTTTTCATTAATTAAACTGCGTTTTATATTAACCTGAGTATTATTTTAACTAATTTATGCATTTGTATTCGTTTAGCAATAACGCATTCTTTAAGCTGAATGTTTCTGCGATAATTAATATTTTGTTTTAATCTCTATTTTCTAGCAATTTAATTTGCTCTTTAGAACTAAAATTTAGTTTTATACAATATTCCCTAGTTATAAAACCAGTTGAGGTTTGTTAAAACATTTCTCTCATTCTTCTAAATTTCACAAAAAATTAAATAGTTCATTACTATTTTTATAAAACCCTAAATAAGAATGAATTGGCTTGTTAACGTTAATTATTAGAAATAAAATTATACAATTTATTTTAGAATAAATTGAATTTGCTTGGATAAAATAGTATTATAATAATATAGAATATACATCTGCTGTTATGCATACAAAGATGTATTGTTAATACGGAGGTGTATATGTCAAGAATAATTGCTTATTTTAAAAACATGCATGACGCTAAAAAAACCATTCACGCGCTAGAAAAACAAGGTTTTCACGGTGCATATTTAGATGCACATGATATGTTCGAAACAGAATTCACCTCAGAACCTTTATACGGAGATACAATCCCATCTCCAACACTTTCAAAGCACATTTATAAAAAAATAACTGCTTCTCAAGGACGCGTACGAAGATCACTTATTAACTCTACACTTCCAATCATAACAGATAATCCTGAAGATATTAAATCACATATAAATACAAGATTAATAATTAACGCTGATGATAATAATAAATCACAAATATTAAACATCATAAAAGAATCCGGTGGAAATATATTTAGTTAATATTGTATAATAATTTCACCATTGAAAAACTGGAGAGTATTAATGCGAACGATAACTATTTCTGCAAAATATGATAATAAACGTATTGACAGAGTTTTAAAGGACATTTTCAACAGAGCACCAGCAAGCGCTATTCATAAAGCTTTAAGAAAGAAAGATATTAAGGTAAACGGCATTAGAGCATCAAAAGAAACGATCTTGCATAAAGGAGATACTGTTGATATCTACATAAATGATGACATTTTAGATGGCATTGATAGTAACAGCTCATACATAAATAATAAAGGGTTCTCTATTGTTTACGAAGATCAAAATCTGATTATTATAAATAAAGCTCAAGGAGTACCTGTACACCCTGACAGAGAGCAAACAACAGGCACACTTATAGACAGAGTTCATTCTTACTTAATCGAAAAAGGTGAGTATAATCCTGAAAATCCGGATGTCTTTGCACCTTCTTTATGCCATAGACTTGATCGGAATACAGGTGGAATTGTTATTATAGCAAAAAACGCAGTTTCCTTAAAGGTTTTACTTGAAGCCATCAAGAACAAAAGTATTAAAAAATATTATCAATGTATTGTACATGGAGTTCCTTCGAAAAAAAACGCTGAACTGCATGATTATCTAACAAAGGATGAAAGAAAGAGCAGAGTTTTTATAAGTAATACTAAAACCCCAGGAGCTCTGGAGATCATAACCCGATATAAAGTACTGTCGGAAGATAATAATTCGTCCAGACTTGAAGTTGAATTAGTAACAGGGCGCACTCATCAAATAAGAGCTCACCTTGCTTATATAGGGCATCCTATAATTGGTGACGGCAAGTATGGCACCAATGAAACAAACCGTTCCAGCAGCTTCAAATTTCAGGCACTATGGGCTTATAAAGTAAAGTTTGAGTTTAAAGAGCAAAATCATCTATATTACCTCAATAATCGCATATTTGAAGTAGAACCTGAATTTGTTTAGAGCAAATCTCGATTAAAGTTAAATATTGAATTAAATTAACCTAAGCAAGAATAGTTGCAGTTGCACATTTGCAAATTTACATAATGTATTATTACGTAACGTATTAACGTAGATGCATTGATGCAACTATTTTTTATGGAGAGATAAAATAGGGACAAATAAGGGGGACATTTCTCAATTTTCATGCTTTCAATCAAGAAGGAACAAGAAAGGGGACGTTTCTCAACGTTTTTACTTTAAATAAAGTTAATCAAACAAAATAAAGGGACGTTTCTCAACTATAATATATTATAAACTAATTGAAACAATTAAAATATAATTGCAGTATTATAACTTTACTACAATTAACAAATAGCTTATTACTTATTTGTTTATTTTAATAAACTCCAATATTTCCTATATTTCCTATATTTGATTATTCTATTAGTTGAGAACTGTCCCAAATGAGAAAAAGATAATAAGAAGATATGATTATATGATTAATGATTATATTAATGGATTCATTAAGATTCATTAATAATTAGATTATATGATTATAATATGGATCATGAAAACATGAAATGCTATTACTTAATGCATAACTTATTGAGATGAAGTTCACCAGAATAGAGTCTTTCTATATTTCATATTCTTCATGTTTATATCAAAACTTGTTAATGTGATATTTAAATAGACTTAATTGACAGGCATACACATTAGATTATTTATAATTCTTCTATAATTTCTATTCTGTTTAACAAATTCATATCCCTTTTGACATAATCTTGAACACCCTGAAGCAGTTATGTTGTATAA
>Ga0134100_1000184_pt1 | contig 76378 bp, 69 predicted proteins | sample 11_taG_2_FD_94444 | JGI IMG/M metagenome (GOLD analysis project Ga0134100, IMG submission 94444) | Switchgrass degrading microbial communities from high solid loading bioreactors in New Hampshire, USA - 11_42_5_180_A3 metaG | ecosystem: Engineered > Bioreactor > Semi-continuous > Anaerobic >...
ATTCCGACTTCCTCATGATAGTTTTTCAATAAATTAGCTATTGCCATGACAAAATTTCCTTCTTTACAACTCTCTACATCAGGTATATTTGCTTTTATAACGTTTATCGCTGGATTTGGGTTATAGTTAACTCTATTTATCTGCTCTCCGTATAAAGCAGCTCCAAAAGCTCCAAGATATGGGCAAAAACTGTCGATTATAAGGTTTTTCCTCAGTCTGTTTTCTATAATTTTTTTTAGAAGACTGTTTGCACAACATCCTCCAGCAAACACTATATCCTCTTCAACTGATATTTTATTTAGCATGCCTATAACTCTGTTTGCAATAGCCTTATTTATTGCAACAGCTATCTCTTCTCTTTTGAAACCACTCGCTATAATTGATACTACTTCAGATTCAGCAAATACAGTACACATACTGCTTATCTGCAGAGAACTGTCAAGGTTAAACTCTAAAGCATTAAACTCATCAATTGAATATCCAAGTGCCTGAGCCATTATTTCTAAAAATCTTCCTGTTCCAGCGGCACATCGGTCATTCATCTCAAATTTTTTTATTAGTCCATTTTCATCAATATTTATTACCCTTGTATCCTGTCCTCCTATATCAAATATTGTTCTACAGGAAGGAAAATAAGATTTACATCCCATTGCAAAGGCTTTAATCTCAGTTATAGTTGGTATGTTTTTGTCAAAAGATATTAAATGCCTTCCATAACCAGTTGCAACAATGCTCTGACTATCAAACTCATTTAAAATTTCAAAAACTCTGTCTCTTGGATTGTAGGATGTCTCTGTTTTTTTAGTCTGAATTATATTTCCCTTTGCAGTCCATACAGCCTTGATAAATCTTGATCCAATATCTATTCCTAAACTTATCATTTAATTGTTTGAGGAAAGCCTCTATTCTTGTTTGAAGCTGACCAAAGTCTTCCATGCTGTAATCTGTCTCTATTCTCATATATGGGAAATCAACCTTTTTCCCTATTTTATAAGCTTCCATCATGTATGGAGTGCAAAATTGAAGAGAGTAATGAATCAGACCATTTGCTTTGAGTCCATTTTTCATTGCAATTATATTTTCAATTCTTTCAGAGTTTGGAGTAAAACAGGCACAATCAATTGTCAGGTATCGGTCTACTATTTTTTCAATAGGATTTTCAATACTGTTAAAGTCTTCATCTGTAAGAGTGCGATAGTTTCTGCTTCCAACACATGACTCCTCACCAACTACAACTGCACCAGAGTTTTCTACAATTGCATGAAGCTTCCAGTTAGGAATAGCGAAAGGACTTCCAGCAATTAAAATTCGTGGCGTTCCTTTGATTGCAACCCCTACTCCATTTTTAACTCTTTCTTCAAGCTCATCACACAGTTCATTTACTTTCTGAGTGAATCTTATTGGATCATCATAAAATGAAATTTGATTAACCAACAGAGCATCAAGACCTGAAATTGGTGCAGGCTCATGCTCCCTAAGACTGCTCAGTCTTTGAAGAGCCTTTCTTTTGTTGTTTACTATAGAAACAGCATTTCTGAGTTTTTCAATTGTAATGCTTTTACCTGAAAATTCTTCAAGCTTTTCTTTAAATCTTTTTACTTCTTTGAACCATAGATTGCGATCTTCAATATTTTTCATCTGTGGAAGTTCTATGACATACATTTTCTTTGTGATATCAGCAAAGCTTCCAATTACTTTCCTTTTTTCTTTTTTTTGCTTCATACAGTTCTTCAATTCTTAGTCCATGAATCTCAGAGACAACAAAATCAAAGTATTGCATTCCAGTGGGTCTGTTTTTCTGTGAAAGATAAATGTTTTTATATGCATCAGAAAGAACACTAAGAAGTCCTTCATGGTTCTGCAAATTAAGTCCTAAACTACCCCATAATTGAGTATAATCTTTTGCCATCTGTTCCTCCTCTTTTTGAAAAATTATAAAGAAAGGAATTTGCAAAATTCAAATAGATTATATTGATAAATATTTTTTGAAGTATCGAAAAATTCTATACTTATAATTTTTGAAAACTTTAAAATAGAAACATCTTAAGAGGTATAACAGTTATAACACATTATCTAAATTTTTACTATTAAGATTTGTTAAAAAAGAACAGTATTTTTCTTTAGTTTTGAAGGAGTCAGAAGATGAGCCGTACAGGATTCGAACCTGTGACCCGCTGATTAAGAGTCAGCTGCTCTACCAGCTGAGCTAACGGCCCACAACAATAGGATACAAAAAATTATGCTAACAGGTCAAATATCCGAAATTCTTAGATTAAAATGAAAACTTTCTAAATCATATGCTATAATTATTGTTGAATTTTATATAAACAGGAGGCATAGAAATGAAAATTTACCACGATATCGACGCTAATATCGATGTGTTGAAAGGTAAAAAAATTGCTATCATTGGTTATGGAAGTCAGGGACATGCCCATGCAAATAACTTAAAAGACAGCGGATTTGATGTTATTGTTGGATTAAGAAAAGGAAAAAGCTGGCAAAAGGCTGAAAATGCGGGATTCAGTGTCATGAATGTTTCGGATGCTTCAAAAATAGCTGATATTATAATGATTCTCACGCCTGATGAGCTTCAAGCAGACCTCTACAAAAACGAAATTGAACCAAATATTAAAAAAGGAGCATTTCTTGCATTTGCTCATGGTTTCAGTATCCATTTTGGCCAGATTGTTCCATCTCATGATATAAACGTTTTTATGGTTGCTCCTAAAGGTCCTGGACATCTTGTAAGAAGTGAGTATTTAAAAGGGATGGGTGTTCCATGCCTTATGGCTATTTATCAAGACCCATCAGGCATAACAAAAGATGTTGCCCTTGCCTATGCTGTTGGAATCGGTGGAGGTAGAGCTGGAATTATTGAAACAACATTCAAGGACGAAACAGAAACTGACCTTTTTGGAGAACAGACTGTATTGTGTGGAGGATTAAGTGCTCTTATCACTGCAGCCTTTGAAACTCTTGTTGAAGCTGGATATCCGCCAGAACTTGCTTATTTTGAATGCCTTCATGAAGTTAAACTGATTGCTGATTTAATATATGAAGGTGGTATCTCAACAATGCGTTATTCAGTAAGCAATACAGCTCAATATGGAGATTTAACAAGAGGTCCAAGAGTTATAAATGATTCAGTAAAAGCTGAAATGCGAAAAATTCTTCAAGAGATCCAGAATGGAACCTTTGCAAAAGAGTGGATTCTTGAATGCAAAGTCGGTAAACCTTCATTCAATGCCCTTACCAGAAAAGATGAAGAGCATCTCATTGAAAAAGTTGGTGAAAAACTAAGAGATATGATGCCATGGTTGAAAACATCAAAACTGGTAGATAAGTCAAAGGCATGATAAGAAAAGAAGTACTACCTTATTTTGTCGGTGGGTTATTTGTTAGCTCTTTTTTCTATCTAATCTGGCTTGAACCTCTTGCAATCGCATCTCTCATATTGTGTGTTTTTTTCCTTTATTTCTTCCGTGACCCCGAGAGAATTCCTCCAGCAGATCCTGATGCAGTAGTTGCTCCAGCAGATGGAAAAATAATTACTGTAAGAAAAAGTAGTGAAAGCCTCTGTTCTTTGGAACATACCGAAATCAGCATATTCATGTCAGCTTTTAATGTTCATGTAAATAGAAGCCCATTTGATGGTATTGTTAAAGAAATAATTCACATACCTGGAAAATTCTTCTCAGCTTTTAAAGAAAAAGCATACAGAGAAAATGAATATATAAAATTAACCTTAGAAACTCCTTATGGAAACATAGTTTTAAGACAGGTAGCAGGATATATTGCAAGAAGAGCCGTTTGTTGGGTAAAAGAAGGAGAAAGTCTTAAAAAAGGACAAAGATTCGGAATGATTAAATTCAGTTCTCGTGTTGATATCTGCCTGCCAGCCAATTTTAAAGTAACAGTGAAAGAAGGAGATAAAGTTAAAGCCGGTAAAACAATAATTGCATCAGTAAATAAATGATACAATCAAGAAAAAAGAAAAAATTCCGGGACACTGATATAAAACCTGCAAAAGGGGTTTATATTCTTCCTAATGCTCTAACTCTTTGTGGAATGTTTCTTGGTTTTTATGCAATTATTGCTGCGATAAATGGTAACTTGATTCATTCTGCATGGGCTATTGTTCTTGCAAATATTTTTGATGGTCTTGATGGCTGGGTGGCAAGATTGACAAGAACTGCTACAAGATTCGGTGGAGAACTCGACTCCCTTTCAGATATTGTGGCATTTGGCATAGCACCATCGATTCTTATTTATAAATGGGTTTTGTATGATTTTGGAAGGATTGGCTTTGCTATTGCTTTTCTTTTTGCAGCCTGTGGTGCATTAAGACTTGCAAGATTTAATATTCAGACAGGAACTATAAAATCTTTTAAAGGCTTACCTATTCCTGGGGCTGCAACAATGATTGCTGCCACAGTGATTTTCTGTCATGAAATCTTGAATATTGCTCCTGAAAAAAATCTATTTTTTCCTGTTATAACACTTATATTATCTTTTATGATGGTCAGTAATATTAAATTTCATGGACTTAAAGAAGTTGATTTCAAAGAAAAAAAACCTTTCTGGCTACTTATTTTTTTCATTCTCTTACTTTTCTTAATAATAATTCATCCACATATTGCAGTATTTATACTTGCCTGTATTTACGTTTTATCAGGTATAATTGAAACTGTTATAATCTTTATTAAAAAAAGAAAAAAACTGGCAAAAAAATTATCTGAAGGTGAGAACCAGAAGACATTAAACACAGAGGTGTACGATGAAAATAATAAAAATATTTGATACTACATTGAGAGACGGAGAACAATCTCCCGGTGCCTCAATGAATGTTGATGAAAAAATTCAAGTTGCAAAACAACTTCAAAAACTGGGTGTTGACATAGTAGAAGCGGGTTTTCCAATTGCATCTCCTGGAGATTTTGAAGCAGTTAACAGAATATCCAGAGAAGTTAAAGGTATTGTTGTTGCTGGGTTATGCAGAACCCGTGATCAAGACATTGAACGAGCTGCTGAGGCATTAAAACCAGCTGAACAAAAAAGAATACATACATTCATTGCCACATCTGATATTCACCTGAGATACAAACTTCGCATGGATAAACAACAGGTTATTGAAGCTTCAGTCAAAGCTGTTAAAAAAGCTAGGCAGTATACAGATGATGTTGAATTTTCAGCAGAAGATGCCACACGAACAGACTGGGATTATCTGTGTAAAATTACAGAAGAGGTAATAAAAGCAGGTGCTACCACAGTAAACATACCTGATACAGTTGGCTATACAGTTCCTCAAGAGTATGCTGAATTAATTGAATACCTTATAAATAAAGTTCCGAACATAGACAAAGCAATTATAAGTGTTCACTGCCACAATGATTTAGGCCTTGCCGTAGCAAACTCTCTTACAGCAATACTTAAAGGAGCTGGACAGGTTGAATGTACAATCAATGGAATTGGTGAAAGAGCCGGAAACGCAGCACTCGAAGAAATTGTGATGGCATTAAAAGTAAGAAATGATTTTTTCAAAGCAGATACTAATATTGTAACTCAGGAAATTTACAGGACAAGCAGACTTATCAGCAAAATAACTGGTATGGTTATTCAACCCAATAAAGCAATTGTCGGAGCAAATGCTTTTGCTCATGAGGCAGGCATTCATCAGGATGGAGTTCTTAAAGAAAGAACAACTTATGAAATAATGAAACCAGAGGACATAGGAATTCCAAGTTCCAAAATAGTTCTTGGCAAACACTCTGGAAGACATGCATTCAAGAAGAGACTTGAAGAACTTGGTTTCAGCTTAACAGATGAAGAGATAAATCGTGCTTTTGAAAGATTTAAAAAACTTGCAGATCAGAAGAAATATATATTCAATGAAGATCTTGAAGCACTTGTTTCAGATGAGTTTTTAAGAACTGCTGAAGTCTATCAGCTTGCAAATCTTGAAATAAGTGGCGGAATGAATAAAAAGCCTACTGCTACAGTTAAAATAAAAATTAATGATATGGAAAAGGAAATTACTGTTTCCGGTGACGGACCAGTAGATTCTGTGTATAAGGCAATTACAGAGCTTACAAATTCAAAGGCAGAATTAAAAAAATTTGAAATTAAGGCAATAACAGGTGGAACAGACGCTCTTGGAGAAGTAACCGTTATACTTGAAGAAGCCGGACATACTGTAAGAGGACATGGTTCTGATACTGATATAATAGTTGCTTCTGCAAAAGCATACATAAATGCATTAAATAAGCTTGCCTTAAAAAATTTGAAGGCTTAATACAAACTGATAGGCTGACCTTCCTGAAGTACCATGCACAAGAGCCCATTCATGGGCTCTTGTGATTAATTCCTTATCAGATAAAATTAACTCAGCTTTTTTGGCATAATGTTTTACAACATTAAGATACTGTTCTTCTGAAAATCTGTAAAAACCTATTCTCAATCCAAATCTTTCTATCAAAGAAGCACGTTCCTGAATGCTGTCCTCAGGGAAGAGTTCATCATCAGTATTTGATATGGATGGCATAAGATGTCTTCTATTAGAAGTGGCATATATAACTGAATTTTCAGGAATCTCTTCAATACCACCATCCATAACAATCTTTAAATCTCTAAACTCCTGTTCATCTTCATTAAAAGATAGGTCATCTATAAAAATAATAAATCTAAAATTTTCATATTCATAAATAAGATCATAAAGATAAGGGATTGTTATAATATCAGACTTTAAAACCTGAATCATACGTAAAGGAGAATCTTTAAAATAAGTTAAAAGCCCTCGTATAAGAGTTGTTTTACCTGTTCCCCTTTCACCCCATAAAAGGACATTGTTAACCTCCTTTCCTTCAATAAAGGCTTTAGTATTTGAAAGCAACAATTCTTTTTGCCTTTCAATACCTAGAAGTTCGTTAATATCATATACGGGCAGTCTATTAACAATCTTTAATTTTTTCTCTTTACCGTTCCATACAAAGGCTTGATTTTGCTCAAACATAGTTAATTATTATAACATACAATATTTGGCTTTCATTAATAGAAGTTATCTCATAGTTTTAAATTTTCTTAAAAATATAAATTAAACCTTATATCATACCTTAAACCACTCTGACATAGCATGCAATTCTGTAGCTAATTTTGATAAGTTTTCTGCTGCGCGTTTTATTTCACCAATTGAGTTACTTAGTTCTTTCGTTATTATTGAAATATTCTCCATGTTATGGGAAACCTCCTCAGATGCAGATGACTGTTCTTCTGTTGCCACTGCAATTCTCTGTACCATATCAGCAACACCTTCTACATACGATACGATTTCATCTATGGCTTTCAATGTGTTCTCTACATGTGCAAGCACTTTCCCTACAGATTCTCTCTCTTCCTTCATAAAGCCAACGGAATCTGAAATCTCGCTTTGCATTGTCTTGACTGTATTTGCTATGTTTTCTGTGGCTACTGTTGTCCTTTCTGCAAGTTGCCTAACATTGTCTGCCACCACAGCAAAACCCTTTCCCTGCTCCCCTGCACGAGCTGCTTCAATTGCCGCATTCAGTGCAAGAAGGTTTGTCTGGTCTGCTATTTCTTTTATCAAAGTTATTATTTCGTTTATCTCTTCTGATTTATGTCCAAGGGATTCAATTTTTGCAGCGGATTCTTTAACTTGATCAGCAAATTTTTGTAGTTCTTCCATGGTTATATGCATTGCATTTTTACCTTGCAACGCTATCTGCTTCATCTTCTGTGCAGCCTCTGCAGTATGAGAAGCATTTTTTGCTACATCAAGTGTTGTCTGAGCCATCTCTGTCATTGCAGTAGCTGATTGTTCTATTTGGACATGCACGTCATTAGAATTTTTTTCAAGTGAGGTGGACGTTGCCGATAATTCTTCTGAACTACTTGCAAGAGTTCCTGTAAACGTCTTCATTTTTCCAACTATTTCCCTCAGATTCTCTATCATCTTACACATTGATTTGTGCACTAACCCAATTTCATCTTGTGCGTATTCTGTCTTTGCACATGTAAGATCACCCTGTGCTATCTGGTCAGCACCCCATATGAGTTCACTCAAAGGTTTTGAAACAGAACGATAAATCCATGAACCAAATGCTATGCCTAGAATAATAGCTCCTATTCCTATGGCTGTAATAAGTATTGTGCTAAATTGCACCATCTTATTTACTGTTCCAATAGCTTTTTCCTGTTCGCCTTGTGCGGTTGTAACTGTTTGCTTACTTTTTTGGGCTTGATTCATAACTATTTCTCTTAATCTTTCCGATGCCTGTTTTGCTTTTTCTTGCATCAAAACCTGATGGCGTATTTTGGATATAATACCATCCTTTGCTAATAATGCTTCTTTAATTGAAGCAAGAGCAATTTTTACATTTCGGAGCATTGCGAGTTCTTCTTTGGCTTCGAGTTTTGTAAGGGCCTTTTCAAGGCTTTTTTGTACAGAATCTATTTTTTCGTATATTGTTCTTATCTCTACCTCCACGCTATCAATATCTTTTGCTGATGTTAGGGTAAAAAGTCTTGTTGATAGCCCTTCTATGGATAGACCGAGAGATACAAGCTCTGAATTCGCTATCAGTACATTGTTTGCTATATTTGCCTGAGTAAAGACTTTATTCTGATTTTCTGTCTCTGATCTGTATTTCTCTTTGGCAGAAGTAATATCACGATCTATTGTTGATATTACAAATGCAAGTTTTCCTGCTATTTCTTTATTTATTATATCGAATCGTTTTTTCTGTTCACCATTGCCCTGTCCAATAATAGCTACCTGAATTTTTACAAGTTCTTCTACTTTATCTTCTATGGTTTTAATTTCCGAATGAAGGTTCTTTGATGCTTGGATGTAGTCATTCTGAAGTGCTTTATTGATAACTGCCCCAACTTTGTCCTTTGCTATTGCCAGTGCGTTTTTATCTTGAGCTTTCTGTATTTCAAAAACTGCAATTTGGATGTCTTTAAGCATTGTTTTCAACAGTTCTACTTCTCTAAGGTGAGATAATATACCTTTTGTGTCTTCAAGAGATGTCATAAAATGTGCCGACCGATTGAGTTGCAGAGCTTTTATCTTTGCATCCATATTTTTCAATCTATTTGAAGCTTCTTTAAGTTTCTGTATAATTGTTCTGTTTGCTATTCTGGCTTCTTCTTCAGCCTTGAGCCTATTTTCGGTAATATCAAAAATTTCGTTTGCTACAAGACTTAATTCATTATAGGTCTCCATTTTTATTCCGCCATATAGAGATTCAAGTGCATTTTGTGTATTTTTTACCTCCGACAGAGACTTCTCTGCATCAGAGCGGTATATTTTATATTCATCCATGTTTCTTGATACACTAACTTTTACAAGGTCTGCAGTAGCACCCTGTATTGCTCTCTGAAATTCAACTGTCCTCATCTGAAATGGGGTGCTCCTCTCCGTGAGATAAAACAGTTTACTCTTAACAAAGCCCATACCTATGATGCTTGTAGCTGCAACTACACCAATTATTATAATAACTATGATTACATTCAGTGTAAGTTTCGTTTTGATTGTCATAATTTTTCTTTTTTAAGTAGTGGCAGAGTAGTCGAACCCCGCCACTCTATTTTTCCCTTACTCTGTAGGATAACCTCTCTTTTTCCAGTCAGGAAGCCCATCTCTGTACCAGTAAACCTTATAACCGAGAGAGTGCAACATTACAGCAACAGATGGTGAACGCCAGCATTTAATTCCATTACAGTACACAATATACTCTTTGTTTTTATCGAGTTTGTCTGCCATAGAAGGCCCTTGTTTAATTAAATCATCACAGAAAAACCATATTGCACCAGGAATCCTTTCTGTATCATACTGTACTTTAATACGATTATCCAAAAAAACAGCCTTTTTCGACTTCCATAATTCGTATGCCTTATCGCCACTAATATTGGGTATCCCTTCAATTGATGCAGGCATCTCTTTCTGTGCCTTCTCGAGCTCATGAATTTCATTTACCTTGTTCATTACTGCGTCAGGCCATGCAGCAGCGAAAGCAATACCAATTGCAACAAATATTACTACTAACATCAGCCCCAAACATTTTCTTCTGTTCATTTTACCTCCCCTCCTTAAATTATGATTAATTCACCAACGGTGAATTGTTGCCCTATTGTTGTGAAATATATTTCTGCCCTTCTCCTTTAATAAAATCAATTAATTTCTGGACATTAACAGATGGGTTGCCTTTTGTGAGTAACATTATCGGCATCACTACTTCAGGTACTTCAAGAGCCTTTATCTCTTCTTCCATCCACGTTAGATCGCAAACCGAACATTTCTCTTCATGTGGCCCAGAATATACTGATGTGTCATTAACAATCGCTACAGATCCTATTCCTACTGCTTCGGGATGCGCAGCAACCTTCTGCTTTACGTCTTCTATTGTTAATGCTTCAAGGATATCCCTCCTAGGAGATTCCCCATCTAAAATATTTTTTATAAATAAGCTGTTGATTTCAGATGTAAGTGTGCTCCAGACGACTAGAACAGGCAGATTTTTACCACCCACATCCTTCCAGTTAGTTATATTACCAGTAAATATTCTTTTTAGCTGTTCTTTCGAAAGTTTTGAAACCGGATTCTCTTTATGGACAAAAATAGCGATTTTAGCTTTCCCTATCACTACATGTTGTAGTGATGCCAAATCTTTAATCTTCGTTTTTTCCTTTTTCATAGAATCCATCCAATTATTGCAACTAAAACCTACCGTTACAGCATCTACAGCACCATTTTCAAGATCCTCCAATGCAAGCTTGGGATCAGTAAAAGCAATCTGCAATTTTATTCCTGCCTCTCTTTCAAAATGTTTTTTTATTGGCTTCAGAATATTTTCAGCCGACACTGCACTTGCTTTTATTCTGATTTCATCCGCATAAGTACCAACACTTAATGATAAAAGAAAAATTATTACAGCTGTTACTAATAACAATTCATATTTTTTCATATTTCTACTAACATCCTATTAATTTAATTATAGCCCTGACAATTAAAAATTTTTATTAATATTTTTTATTATTATATAAACTGCTCATTATAATTTATACACCTTATAATATTATATTTAATATATATTTTAAAAGACCATATTTATTAAATTAAATATAATTTTAAATTAAAATTGTCAACTCCTCGAAATTCTTTAAAAAAATCTTTCTGAAAAAATACTGTTTACACCCCTTAGGCTCTATAAAAATTATTATGTTTGAACATTACAAAATTACGATATTTTCTGCATTTCTAAAGTTATAAAGTTTTCCAGCAATTTCCCTATCAATCTATAAAACTCTATAACTGTATATCGCTGAAGTCTCTGAGCAAACTCTATAGCAAAAGGATATAAGTGGTCTTTAAGCATCTGTAACTGCAATCCTTTAGCTTTTTCAAGAACAACTATGTCATTGTTGGAATGCGCTTGGGCTTCTTGAAAACATAAATAAGACATAAATTCAAGCTCAAGAGCGATATGGTCTGGTGGCAGAGAAAAATTATCAACAACTTGTAATCCTGATCTGTGATAAAGACGAGCTACCTCGATTGTTGATTCTTGAAGCAGTTTGCCTTCCTTGTAAACTGATTCAAAAAGAGGAACCATTCGTGGTCGAGAAGTATGACAAAGCCTGGTGTATTCTTTCTGTAAGTCCAAAAGATAAGATTCTAATGTTGATTTCTGACCTATTATAACAACGTGACTTATAAACTCATCAATATTAATCTTAATCTGGATAATACCTGAGCTTATATCATCAAGGTTATCTTTGAAAAAATTCATTTCCTCATTCACCTGCTTGGAAAACAATTTATTTATAAATTCTGAATTTGGATAATCAAGAGCCTCTGCAAAGAATGAATAAAAATATATTCTTATATCATGATTCAATTCCATAAACAATCAGGATGGGCAAAAACTTGCCCATCCCCCTCTTTTTAATTCATTCATTGATTCTTCTTTTCTTCTATCTGTTTTCTACGGTCACTGTATTTCTTTAATCCCACATAAACAAGCGTTGCTACAGCAGCCGCTCCCATAATTGTAGATGGTCCTCTTCCTGTTATGGAGTAGCTGGCAACATCTGGATAACCAATATTAACAGGCTTTTCTTTCATAAGCATTATAACACTCGTGCCACCATTCTCTTCCATTCCATACATATATAACTTGTTAGCTTCCGATACTTTTTTGGCGGTATTTAAAATTTCTCCACGATCTCCAAAAGTAAGCGCACCGGTTGGACAAGCCTCAACACAAGCTGGATTTATACCTTTAAGCACTCTGTGAATGCACATCGTACATTTAACAAATTCCTTTTTCTGTAAATCCCACTGAGGTACATTAAAAGGACATGCTACAACGCAGGTTTTACATCCAATGCAATGTTGGGGATTATGAAGCACTATTCCCTCAGGCGTTTTATAAAATGCTCCACTTGGACATGAAGCAACACAGGAAGGATTCTCACAGTGCATACATCTGTGTTGAAGTAAACCATTATCCTGAATTAAAACCACTGTTCTTGAAAAACCTCTTGCTGCCTGTTGATGAAGTCTGTTTTCCTGCACGCATTTATAGAAACACGTATTACAACCAGTACAAAATCTGGTATCTATAAGAAATCCATAATTTGCCATTTATGATCTACCTCCTTTCTTTATGCTTACATAAACATCTTCTACCCAACCCATACCCGTGGGATCATATTTTTTAACAATATTGGGATCTTTCTGAGGAATTAAATCACCATCACGATACCCAAAACTCTTTGCATAACGGAGCTTAGGTGAACGATGTCCAAGTCCATGAAAAGTTATCACACAATCTTTGCGTGCCACTCTACTGGAAATGTGAACCCGTGCCTTAACAGGACGCGGTAATACAGTCATATATTTGGGATTTGTCTCAAGTGTCACCCAATCACCTTCTGATATGCCCATTTCTTGCGCTACCTGAGGATTTATCCAAACGCGATCTATAAAATTTTTTTCACAAAGTGCCTTAATTACTGGATTATTTAGAAAATTAGGATCTGCATGCATAGTCCATGGCGCTCTTGTAACAATAAGTGAAAATCTGTAATCTCCTTCAGGTTCTGTCCATCGTTTTGCCCATTTTGGAAGTGGATCATGTCCAGCTTCTAAAATTTCATCTAAGTAAATTCTGATCCGACCCTCTGGACGTCCGTATCCGATTTCTCTAATTGTTCTCCAATTAGGATATGGCCTCTTGTGTATCCAGATCCCTCCCTTTTGTGTTAAGAATTCTTTTGTATTATTGGCAATACCCTGTTTCTTAAGCGCATAATCTCCCGTATTAGTTGGTATAACTTTTTCAGGGTTAGTACTGCCATCAACAGTCCAGTATTCCGGAGCCAGAGCTAATCCTATCTTAACTGCAATGCCACCCCAGCCAATACAGTCTCCAGGAGACTTTTGAACAGCTGACCCAGCTACATAACATGGATACTTTGGATAGTACTGTCTAATATCCAGTTTAGCCTCTTCAAACTGATGTGTGCCAGGCAATATGTAATCACACCAGAAATAAGATAAATCATCCACATACAGATTCCAATCAACAACTAGTTCCATTTTTTCTAGCGCCTTCTCTACCATCTGTGGCTGAATTAGCGCATGAAGTCCTCTAAATGGATTTTTGAAAAAAACACATTTAATTTTTTTAGTATGATATAGCCCATAACCTATAATGCCATAATGACCTGGCGCAGAAAAGTCTTTCTTTTGATAAATATTTTCTGTTACCGGAAATTCATGCCTGAAATCCGGCGCCTCTGCTGGCAGAGGAGGATAAGGCTTTACAGGAGGAGCAATCTCTTCAAGCCACGGGATTTTGACATCAGATAAAAGTAACACTCCACCTTCATGATCAAAAGAACCTCCAAGAGTGTGAAGAATATTAATGGCATGCATCAATCTCCAACTGTTAGCATAATTAGGACCAGCAGGGTCACGCTTAAGATTAGGAATACAACTGTAAGGAGATGCTTTTGCGTACTCTTCGGCAATTCTGGTAATTGCCTCCTGAGGAACCTCACTGATCTTTGATGCCCATTCAACAGTATAATCTTTAATGCTTTCTTTTAAAAGTTGAAATACAGGATGAGCACTAATATGTTTCCCCTGATATTCAAATTCGTAAGGACCACCTTCTAACGCAGGGTCATCACACTTTCCTAACGGCTCAATTTTTTTATGCGTTTTACACCAGGCAAACCAATTACCTTCGCTACCACCAATATGTAACTGAGTTTTTTCATCAACAAGAGCAGCAGAATCCGTATATTCTTTTAAAAATTTTTCATTGTAAAGTTTACGATCTATAATAATTTTAATCATTGCCAGAGCTACAGCTAGGTCTGTTCCTGGTTTGATCGGATACCATTCATCAGCAAAACCATCAGCAATGGGAGTCTTCATAGGATTAAATATGATAATCTTGGTTCCATTGCGTTTTCCTTCTGCGATATGATTGAGAATTCCTGCCTTTCCACATTTGGTAAAAGAATCAAAGCCAAACCATATCATATACTTAGTGGTACTGTAATCAAACCCCCAAACAGAATGTGTAAGAGTATATGTGCTTGAGTAATACTTATTTGGAGGATTGGTCAGCATAAGAGAATTGATGTAGTAATGAGTTCCGAAACATTCTGTCCGCTGATCGCTTCTCCTAACTCCAAGAGACCTGCAGAGACGATTGGTATAAGGGTCTCCTGGTGAACAGAAAACAATCTCTTCTCTACTGAATTTTTTCATCCGTTGAATAATATCTGTTAAAGCGTCTTGTGTTGAAATTATCACCCATCCAGGATCCTCATTGAGACCCTTTTTAGGATTGGTTCTTTTTAAAGAAACAAGCAGTCTATCGGGATCATACATTGAATCTACAAAAGCAAGTCCCTTTATGCAATACTTACCTCTTGAAACAGGATCATCTTTCCATCCCTCAAGCGTTAAAGCTCTTTCCACTCCACTTTCTGAATCCTTACCAACCACAACATAATAAGCACAATCACATTCACAGGCTCTTGCACATACTTGCGGGATTTTTTTTGTAATCGTGTATTTAAACTCTTTTTCTGTAGCTTCAGCAAAACTGGCAAAAGGTACTAAATTCTTAAAAATTGGAGAAAAACCAGCTAATAAAGCAGAAGTACTCCCCCATTTTAATAATTGTCTTCTGCTTAATTTCGCAGTTTTCATAATATTCCTCCCTTTAATTTATTCTCCTAGCATATCTACTACAGTAAATTACGAGATGTTCCAAGTATGCCAGCTGCAAGAATAAGATATCTCAATGTAAAACCACCTATCAAAACACACAGGCCTGCAAGAATTCCTTTTGATATAAATTTAGGAGAAAGCTTTTCAATCTTTTTTAACTCCCATTCCAGATAAAATGGAGTAACCAATCCTACAACAATTACTAAAAACCAAAATGATAAAGACAAAGCCCCTGTTAAAAGACGATTAACTGAAGCAATTGCTGCAGCATTTGATGACCAACTCATTGAAACCAGATAAATTATTAGAATACATGTTTCAATGCCTATTCCCCACATATCAGCATGGCAGAGAAATTTCAAATTTTCAGCCTCTTGATTAATATCATGTTTCTTTGAAACAAAACCAAAAACTCCAATTAAAACTGCACTAATTCCAGTGGATATAGCCGAAGCTAGAAAGAGCAATGGCACCAGAAAGCTATTCCAGAAAGGAATACCTCTGACATCCCAGAGTAAAACTCCAGTGTAAAAAGCTGTTAAGATAGCAAGAACAAAACCTGTACCCCACAGTAAGCTTCCAGAAGATAATTTTTTATTTCTAATGTACCTAAGCCATTGAATACCACAGATAAAAAAGAAAAGTGTTAAGATCCATGTTCCTGCTGCAATAACTGAACTATAAGGCCGTAAAAAAGCGTATACGAAGTTCATAGGCCTTCCTAAATCAAGAAATAAAAAAATAATACTCAAAATCAGACATGGAAGCGTTATTAAAATCCCTGTTCGAGTTGTTAAATTATCATCACCTCGTTTGTACCAGGCAAAAAATGCACTCAAATAAGCTCCTGCTGATACCCCTGCTAAAAAAAGATAAAGGGCAATCAGCCAACCCCAGGCTGTTTGGAGTTCTAGCATGACTTTACCTCCTTTCTCTTTTACTTACACTAAATAAATTTACATATTGTTTCCTCTGACCAGAAGCTGTTTTTAAAATCCTTCTCTGGCATCTTAGTTTGTACAATATAACCGTTTATCCTTTTTTTTAAATGCATTGAACTCCTAATCTTTTCTCCTAACGTTTTCATTAAAAAATATATGCAAGAATAAAGCCAAAATGCATCTCAAAGAAAATAAAGCATTTACAAAAATGGAATCTTAATACACTGAAACAAATGATTGCATTTTTATTAATCTTTTATATTAAAATTTTCAAATCATATGAAAATACAATATTTAACCAGTTTTTTTTTAAAATAAATTGCAACATTATATTGCGTATTATCATATCGATAGATTTGAATTAACTAAAAGCTAGTATTTTTTAGAATAATTACTATCAATGAAATGAAAATATTTGTGGCAGCTTATAGTTAACCTTGAATATTTAATTTTTCAAATTCTACTTATAAGAAATAGCATAGTTTGATCTATGAAGTTATCCTTATCTCATAAGAAACTCCGAAGCCATGAAAGACCAGGGCAAATTGAAACTATAAAAACATTGTATATCCATCTTGATTGTTTATCTCTTCTAACTACACGGTATTTCTCTGCATTAACTGTTTAAGATGCTTAAAAATTAAGAAAGACCTTAGGGTTGAAAGATGATGAAAATTGAAAACAGTCAAGTCAGTATATTGCAAACAGAATTCAAGATGATTATAATTAATTATCCAATAATGTGTTAGGAGGATAGATAAGTGGTTAAAAAATCTATACGTTTTTCTTTAATTTTTCTGTTTCTTTTCTTATTTAAAATTAACGCCTTTGCAATTGATGAAATTCAAGAATGTTTTAATTATATTAATGCACAGGACTATAACAGAGCTATTTCTGTTGGTCAAAAAGCCGTAAATCTTTATCCAGCAAGTCATCTTGCTTATTTCTGTCTTGGAGAAGCTTACTATTTAACAGGAGAAATAAGTAATGCTATTGAAACTTTAAAAAAAGCGGAACAATACTCATCCTCAGATTCTGATTTAATACATGTTTATAACCTGCTTGGACTTATATATTATAATAAAGGTGAACTTGATAAAGCTCTCTCTCATTATGAACAATCTTTAAACCTTAAAACTAATGAAAAAGACAAGATTCCTGCTTACAATAACATAGCTAATATTTATTCTGATAAAGGTGATTTTAAAAAAGCAATAGAATACCTGCAAAAAGCTATGGACATTGCTGAAAAGTATGATGATTACCAAAGTTTTGCACAAGTTGAAATTAATCTTGGGAATACTTACAGGAAAATGAAAGACTTTGACAATGCTCAAAACTATCTTTTTGATGGACTAAAACGAATTCAGAAAATAGGAGATACATTCTGGGAAGGCATTGCCTATAAATGTATTGGATTTATGTATATGGATCAGGGAAATAAAACACCTGCAGAGCAATACTTAAACAAAGCTCTCGAAATTTTTAAATCAATTGGAGCACAAAAAGAATTAGAAGAGGTATCACGTTCTATTACATGGCTTAAATCTCAATCAAAATAATCAATACATATTGAAATAAAAATGAAAAGGAGTTACAACGATCAGCTTCTTTTCATTTTGCCGCCTTATTGTAAAAGACTAATTTTTATTATTATGATTGATTTTATTCTTAAAATAAACCTTAAATTATACTGAGAATTCTTTATAAGCACTCTTTGGAGCACCGCATACAGGACATTTCTCTGGTGCTTCATTCTCTACTGTATGACCACACACAGGACATATATAAACTTTTCCTGCTGAATAGTCTTCATTTTTATCAACCAGTGTCTTGGCTTTTTTATACATCTCTGCATGAATTTTTTCAGCTTCCATAGCAAATTTTGTGCTTCTTTCTGCTCCCTTTTCATTTTGAAGTTGAGCAGTATTATTATAAACAGGATACATTTCTTCAATTTCAAAATTTTCACCATCTATACATTGTTGAACATTATTTGACATATCCTTGATTAATCCCAATTCTTTATAATGATTTCTGGCATGGACATATTCAGCATAAGCTATAGCTCTAAAAAGATTTGCAAGCTTACTGAGTCCCTTTTTCTCTGCTTCTTCAGCAAAGATTGTATACTTCATATGAGCCATACTCTCTCCAGCAAATGCATCGTATAAAAATCTTTTCGTCATTTCTCTCATTTTCTTTTCCCTCCTGAATAAAACTTTATAATTTATATTATATAATTTTTGATATAGTTTTATCCAAATATTATAATTATAAATTTTTATTCAGCATAACAAATTAATATAATTTGATTAAATTTATTAATTGCAGATTGAAATTATTATTGATATAATATTATCAAGAAATAATTATAATTAAAAGAGGTGTTAAATATGGCTGAAGAGAGGAAAATTGGATGTGCAAGACCTACAGGAGGACCTGTAGGTGAAGAAGTGAAACAAGAGGAAACTAAAGAAATTAAATCAGTGGAGGTGAAACCCATGGTTAAAGTTGGGGAAAAAGCGCCTGATTTCATTGCTCCTGCATATTTTAAAGGAGAGTTTACCAGCATCAGACTTTCGGATTATCTTGGTAAGTGGGTATTGTTGTGTTTTTATCCTGGAGATTTTACATTTGTATGAGCAACTGAAATTTCAGCAGTTGCTGAAAAATACAAAGAGTTTAAAAAACTCGACGTAGAAGTTCTTTCCATGAGTATTGACAGTATTTTTGTCCACAAGATGTGGAATGACTATGAGTTATCCAAAATGGTAAAAGGCGGAGTACCTTTTCCAATGCTTTCAGATGCTGGAGGCAAGGTAGGAACAGTCTATGGTGTTTATGATGAAGATGCAGGCGTGGATACCAGAGGAAGATTCATTATTGATCCTGATGGAATAGTTCAGGGATTTGAAGTGTTAACGCCTCCTGTGGGAAGAAACGTGAATGAAACTATTCGCCAGATCCAGGCTTTTCAGATTGTAAGAAACAGCAAAGGAGAAGAAGCAACCCCGTCAGGTTGGAAACCTGGAAAACCAACACTAAAACCAGGACCAGGACTTGTTGGAAAAGTCTGTGAAGTATGGAAAACAGATCTGGCTTTTGACTGATAAATTAAATAAACAGGCAGGCTTCCCGTCTGCCTGTTTATTTAATATGACAAAAAATTTATATAATCAATACCAGGTCAATTTTTTGGAAGAGATTTTAAAAAAATTTTTTAAACTATCTCAAATAAAAAACTATCAACAATCAATAAAATTATCATAATTCGGTGAATCTAAAATTTTTTATTATTTGTTCTCTAAGATTTTTGATACTCTTCTTTCCTGAAAATACCTTTTATTTTTTCTCTACTCACATATCTTTTTACATTATCTATGGCATGTTTGATTGCAATTGTAATAGCCTCCGGAACCATTGCAGAATTATGAGGACTACCTATAATATTTGGAAGGTCAAGAAAAGGACAATGCATCTCAAATTTCCCATGCCTGAAAGGTTCCACCCACCAAGCATCAATACCTGCTTTGAAATCAGGATGCGTTTTCAAAAACTCATAAAACACTCTTTCTTCTATTATCTCTCCTCTTGCTACATTGACAAGAATTGCATCTGGCTTCATCCATAATAGTTCTCTTTCACCAATCAATCCTTTTGTTGATTTTGTAAGTGGAAGTGATATAACTATAACATCAGCATTTTTAAGTACATACTCAAGGTCTTTAATTGTGCCAATAAAATCCACATCTTCATCAGTTTTACCACTGGTATTTACTGCAAAGATTTTACAGCCAAATGCTCGCATAAGATTAGCAGTTGCTTTGCCTATTCCTCCAAATCCAAGAATTGCACAGATAGAACCTCTCAATGACTTGTTTAGCTTATACTGGTCAAAAATACCCTGCTTGAGTTTATTGTGTGCATCTTTAAGGTCCTTTGCTAATGCTAAAACCATAGCCATTACATGTTCAGCCATAGGAACCGCGTATGCACCCACATTGCCTGCTATATCAAAATCCATATTTAAAAGTTCAGCAGGAAGATGATCGCCACCTGCAGAGAGCAACTGCATGAATTTAATTCTCTTCATAAGGGAATACTCCTCATCGTTAAATTCCCTGAGAGGGTTCCATGCCAGTATGATATCAGAATATTCTATAGCTCTTTTTCTATCAAAAGCCTCATCTAAATATGCGATGTCACATAAATCCATTAATCCATCATTAATTAATTTTTTCTGGTTTAAGTCCGTCTTAAAGCTTACAAGAAGATTCACTTTTTGCATAATTACCTATACCTGCCCCTTTCATATTGAGGTGGGATTATTTCATCAGCCTTAAGCCTGTAAGTCGCATATATAGGCCAGTATGGACGTCGCAGCAGTACTCTACCCAGCGCCACTAGATCTGCTCGTTGATTCCCTATTATCTCCTCAGCCATATCTGGTGCATCAATAAGTCCTACTGCCACGGTAGATATACCAACCTGTCTTTTTACTGCTTCAGCATAACCTATCTGATAGCCGGGATAGAGATCAATTCTCGGAGATAAAAGGCCTCCTGAACTGCAATCAACAACATCTACAAGTTCTTTTACAATTTTCATTATTTCTATAGTTTCATCTATATCCAGTCCACCTTCTACAAAATCAGTAGCAGATACACGCACAAATACAGGCATGGATTCAAGTATATTTTTTCGAACTTCTTCAAGCACTTCTTTTAAAAATCTCACTCTATTTTGTCTTGAACCTCCATATTCATCCATCCTTTTATTAGACAACGGTGAGAGAAATTCATGAATGAGATAACCATGCGCTGCATGAACTTCCACTGTGTCATAACCAACTTTTACAGCTCTTGCAGCAGCCTGTCCAAATGCTTTAACTATTTTCTTTATCTCTGTTTTGGTCAATTCTATAGGCACTGGGTAATCATCGCTCCAGTGCATGAAAGAAGGTGCTACTATCTTTTCACCTTTAATCTCGCACTTTCTTCCTGCATGAGCTAACTGCACACCCATTTTGCATCCAATTGAATGAATAAAATCAACTATTTTTTTAAGTGGCTCAATATGGCTATCATCCCATAAGCCAAGATCATTTGCAGTAATACGTCCTCGTTTTTCTACTGCTGTGGCCTCCTGCATAATGAGTCCAACGCCACCAATAGCTCGTGTGGCATAATGCACAAAATGCCAGTCAGTGGTCCTGCCCTCCTGTCCTGCAGAATACATGCACATTGGTGACATCATAATACGATTTTTAAGCTTTAACCCTTTAACTTCAAATGGTGTAAATAATTTGCTCATTCAAACCACCTCCTTGATTATTATACCTCGATCACAATTTAAACTAAAAGAAATATTGATAACTAATAATCCCCAATATTAAGGCAAACCCTAAGAATTTGACAAAGATTTCTTGTATTATTTATTATCATTACAAGAATCGTTTATTGGCGGACGTAGCTCAACGGTCAGAGCACTGGACTGTGGCTCCAGGGGCTGCGGGTTCGATCCCCGTCGTCCGCCCCAGTTTAATAAAGTAATCTCGCAGGATAGTAATCTCCATGCCCTGGAAGTATTATTAAACCTTTACCCTTTTCTTTTAATCTTTCGTCAATTTCCCTGCTTATCTCTGTAAGAATTTGCATCTCTTTGCGGAATACTCTTGAGTCTGCATTTGTGCTTGTCATTAAAAATTTTGGAATATTCAAAATATTTTTTTCTTCCTGAACTAAGCTTGGTAAGTAAAGAAGATAATCTCCTGTAAAAAATAATCCAGCAGAGTCGGATAAGAAAAATACCTGTCCCGGAACATGTCCACCAAGGCTTTCTATAACTTTGAATTTAAAGCTACCAATATTGAAATAATCAATGACTTTGAAGTCTTTAATTTTCTCTTTTGTTTTTCTCTCAAAAGCTTTCCAATATTTTGGAAACTTACATTCAGTAAGTTCATGTACAAGAATTGTAAAGTAATGGTTCAATTCAACCAGAGGTGTTATAGCTCCAAATGTACGATTTTCATTGTCTATAATTTCTTTAGAAGTTTCATGCATAAAAATTTCTGTACCGAATTCTTCTTCAAAATATCCACTTAATCCAGCATGATCTGCATCTGCATGAGATATGTATATTTTTTTTATCTGTGATGGGTCAATGTCATTTTCTTGAAGCATCCTCTTAACATCTTCATAATAAACTCCATAGGAACCATCAATCATTATAAAGGTATCATTTTCTTCAAAAATATAAATATTTCCACCTGTTGGTAGCTTGAATGCATGCAGTAAAATATCTCCAAATGGAAGAGTGGGAAGTCTTTTATATGAAAATTTTTCGCCTGTTTTTGTTCTTGATGAGACTGCAAATGCTAGTATATTGGCAAAAATTTGTCCTGCTTCAAGATTTCTTCCTGCTTCTTTATTGAAGTTAATCAATATGTCAGAGAGATACTTTGATGTATTTATGATTTTTTGTATTACTTCAACATCTTCTTTATTAAGTATTTTTCTAAGCTTTAAAAAGAACCTTTCTATTAGATTAAGCCCAATAATTCTATTGGTGTTTTCCTTATCTCCTCCAGAGTATTCAAGGCTGTAGTAGTAAGCAGCTTCGTTCATTTTCTGTAAAAGGCTATTAATCTGCTCTGTATTTTTTATATAGAAGGCTATATCGGCTTTGTTTTCTGAAATCATTTGATTGTAAATCATGTAAACAACATTTGCTTCATGTTCTTTAAGTAAATTTGCAAAATGAGCAAGAGTTCCGGGTTTATTTTCAAGATATACAGAAATCTTAAGAATGTTATTAATATCTGTTATTTGCAGATGTTCCTCAAATAGTTCTTCAAATAGTTTTTCCTGTTGAAATTTTGTTCTGAGTGATTCAAAAGCTTGTATTTCAGAGTGTTTCCCTTCAACAAGAACAAGATTAGGATGTTCTGAACGATTATAATAAAAATAAGTTATATTGACTTCGTTTTTTGCAAATAAATATGCGATTCTTGCAAGAAGACCGGGTTTGTCAGGTACATATATTTTGGTTTTACATAAAAATGAATCGGATTGTGGTGACTGCCATATTTGAAACATAATTCATATTCTATCACAGCAAGATTAAACTTTATCAATTTATATTAAAGTTCTATAAAATCCAAGCTGAAGTTTCTGATTGTCAGGTTGATAATTCAGATTGGTTTGATAGTTAAATATTTTCTTCATAAAGAACGGTCCCAACGGGATTCGAACCCGTGTTTTAGCCTTGAGAGGGCTACGTCCTTGACCTGTCTAGACGATGGGACCTTTTATAAACTGGGGAGAGAGGATTCGAACCCCTACAAGCAGATCCAGAGTCTGCCGTCCTGCCGTTAGACGACTCCCCAATCTTTTAAAGGTATATCATAAAAAATCTTATATTGTCAAATTTTATAAAGAGTTTTTTAATCCATGAGTGTCAAAATGATACGAAAATATTACAATGCTCTTTTCTGTATCACAACACATTCTGGGCTGATTCTGATTTCCGGTTAAATATTGTATTTTCATAAGGCTTTTTATAGTTTGGTAGTTTTAATTTATAATGGACCCCCCAAGCTTTGTTAAGGTGTATTTAAGGTGTATTATTTATTCTAAATATGGAGCAGCTCAATCTCAATGATTATATAAAAATTGTATTTATTGGTTATAATATTAAGCTTTAATTTGCTACAAGTGCCTCCAATAAAGCGGAGAACGTAGATATGGAAAATACTTTTAGTGCTAAATATAATCGTTTTTTTAATTTTTTCTTTTATAGCGGTTGGGCTGCCATTTGGATTGCATCTCTTTTTAGATATGCCAAAGCATTTCTATGGACAGGAGACATTCTACTATTTATCTCTCTCGTGATTTTAATAAGGTCAAATCGATTAAATATCTTTTCTCTTTCAAAAACTCTTAGTATTTTATTGGGAATTTTTTTAATCTGTCTTTTATGGTTTGTCATTATCAGCCCTTACCCTTCAGCTTCGCTGGAAGCTTTTTTGTTAAATTATTTTTTTCATATTTCTTTATTTTTTCTTGTATTAATAATTATTTTAATTAGCAATTCCATATCTTTCATATTCTGGTTAATACCATGTATTGCAATTATAACATCAATTGTATACGACTTTTCTTTTGTGTTTATAAATTGTAATTTAAACCTTACATGTGCATTAAAGTCAGGATTATATTTGTTAAACTCACATAATTCAATATTTAAAGGTCTTGTTATCACATCACCTGTTTATGTGTTTGGTTTTTTTATATTTTTAGGTCTTTTTCTAAAATCAACCGGATATAAAAAGTTAATTTTTGGCGTAACTTCATTATCAAGTCTACTTGCTCTGCTATGGCTTGGGAGAAGAGCTGCACTTCTGGGATGTTTTATAGCTTTTATAATCCTGCTTTTTTTGAGCAAAAAAAAATCTTTAAAGATACTTTCTCTTGGAATTCTACTTGTTCTTATTATTGTGACAATAGCTGTGCTTAACTCACCATATGGAAAAGATATTTTAATAAGGAGTGATAACGTTCAACTTTTGCTTTCAGGAAAATATGAAAAATTTGATGAGGCAGGATCGTTAGGTTTAAGACTTTATGTGTGGCCACAATATTTTAAAAAAGCTTTAGAACACCCCTTTTCAGGAACAGGCATTGCAAGAAGAGTTCAAAAAAGAGTTCTATCAACAACTGAATTGGGAGCACCATTAGAGCATTCCCATAATCTATTTCTCAATTTATGGCTTCAGGCAGGATTACATACATCATTAGTTTTTTTAACTTTCTATTTGCTATCTTTTTATAAATGTTATAATTTATGGAAGTTTTCTGGAGAAGATTATTTTATAGGAGGGCTTTTACTTTTTTTAATAGGGTTTTTCATTATGTCTTTTTTTGAAGGCCTTGAAGAAGGAACGCGTTTTACAACTTTCTGGATAGCAAATGGATTAGCGTGGGGATATGCACAAAAACGCTCTTAATAAGGTAGCTCTATTTATTGATAATGCTGTTAACAGAAGGCATTATATACAATTAATTGCGTTAAAGAATGCTGGATTTGATACTAAACTCATTATTTTTAAAGATACTAAAATTGATTATCTTATCTTTAAAGGGCTAAAAGATATATATTTATTTCTTGATTATAATAGACAAGAAGCAGTTAAGAAATTTTCTTTTAAATGTGCTTTGAATCTTTTAGAATTAATAAACAAAGAAAACATTTCCATTATCCTGACTCAACGATGGAAAGTTTTAAAGTATTTAATTTTTTGTAAGTTTTTTAAAAAGAACCTGAAAATTATTCTTTATATTGTAGCGGCTGGAACCTTTCGAACTATTGGTAGACAAATACTGTTTAAGTTATTTAAAGCCAATGTGAATAAAATTTTGGTGAACAGTGCTGATCTAAAAGAAGAATTGCTCGCTCAAAAATTGACAATAGGAAAAGAGATTGATATATTGCATTCTGCGATTGATCCATCAGAATTTGAAATACCCATTTCTCAGAAAGAAGCAAGAAAAAAAATAGGAGTTACAGAAAATGATTTCATATTCGGGATGGTGGCGCGTTTTAGTAAAGAAAAAGACCAGCAAACTCTCATTTATGCTTTTAAAAATTTTTTAGATACCGGCAATAAATCAAAACTTGTTTTTATTGGAGATGGTCCTACAAAAAAAACATGTGAGGAGCTAACAAAAAAACTTGGCATAGACAAAGAAGTCATATTTACTGGCAGAGTTGATCTAATGCAAATACCAATTGTTCTCAGAGCTTTTGATGTTTTTGTGCATATTACATTGCAAGAAGGAATGCCAATGGCTGTACATGAAGCAATGGCTGCCAGTCTTCCTATTATCGCAACTGACGCAGAAGGTGTCCCTGAAATTTTTGATACTTCCCTGACAATTGGATATCTTGTTCCTAAAAAAAATATAGAAGAACTAACAAAAGCTCTTTTAAAAATTTATTCTCTCTCTCCTGAAGAAAGAAAAATCATGGGAGAAAATGCAAGGATGCGATTAAATGAAGCTTTTTCTCTCGAACAGTTAACACAAAAAACAGTGAAAATATTTAACGACTTACTAAATGGTTAAAATTTTTATTTAAGATATTTGTTATGGTTAAACCATGCTGAAATCAAGAAAAGCTTTGTATATAATTTCTGGAACAATTTATTTTTCTCAGCTCTCTCTTCAATTATTTTAAAAAGTTTTTGTATATGTTTACTGTCCCATAATTTACATTCTATAACTTCTTCTTTTACTTTAAAATCTATGCTCTTTAAAAATTTATACGCATTGAAACAATAGGAATACTTTCCCAGAGCATCTGAATCAAGGTCTAATCTTTCTTTTAAAAGCTTACGCAGAGGAAGTTTATTTTTAAATCTTTTTCTATCAAAAAGGCACTTTTCTGAAACATTGCCCACATACTTTGCTATTGCGCTGTTAGTCCATGGTAAGATAAGATTTATATCAAAAACCTCAGCAAAATTTTTCACTTTTCTAACTATTAAATCAAAATGCCCACCAAGCCCCCACATATCTGCTTTCAAATCAAAATAATCCCAATTTTTTCTTTTTTTAACTTCCTCCTTCCAGAAATGATAAATCTGGACAGCATCAGGATAAATCTTCTTTGTATCCCTATAAGTAAAACCTGTTAATCCCATCATTTTACATACTATCTCACAGCGAGTAAGAGCAATTCATTGGAGGATATTGCCAGTTGGCAATTGTTCTGCAAGAGGCCTTAAAAATATAAACTTGGGATGGACTTTTTGCCTTTTGTATTCTATTGGTCTTGGAACATATCCAAAATAGATATCATTTTCACTTCCATCAATAATATTAGTATCTTTAAAATGTATTAAAGTTGTATAAAGAGGATAAACAAGAGCTGTTCCATCAAGACATGGAAGAGATATATGCGTAAAATAATAATCTATGGCATCGAAATGTTTCTTTTCAGTTTTTGGGGGCAAGGGAAGTTTTTGATGTTTAAACCCAAGTTTAGCCGCAACCTTAGATGCTATTTCACTTTCATCTTTTCTATCTTTTGTAGATAAAGTAAGACATGTTACCTTATTTCGTAGTCCTGCTTCAGCAAGAGCTATCGTATTACTGTCTTTCCCAAGACTCTGGAATAAAAATATTGGTTTTTCAGGAATTAGTCTACCAAAAACAGTCTTGGAAATAAGAGAAAGAAGATGGTTAACATCAAACTCAAGCTGCGGATCTCTTTCTGAATTGAAAAATGGGAATTTATGAAAAAATTCAAGTTCTATTTTTCCTTCTCTAGCTATTACATTAACTCTGTCACCTATATTAATAACAAAAATATTTTCATATATTGTCTTGGGCGTAAGAATAACACCTTTTTGGAGATAAAAAGAAAGACCTTCTGAAGAAATCGAAAGAGGTTTTTTTATGTCAGTAGAAGCTAAAAGTTCTTTTATATTGTCTGAATACAGTAAATATTTTTTATCAGAGTCAAAATATAAATAAGTAGCAATATTATAAATTATTTTATATCTTATTTCTTAAAAAATCTAAGCCATTTATCAAAACAAAAGATAAAACAAAATAATTAACCTCTTCACTTACACTAAAATTAATGCCTTACCAGTCTTAGTCTCAGTTTAATTATGTTGGAATTTTTGACCTGGTAGAGGTAAAAAATGCCTGTTTTTTGACATATAGCTTCTCATAAATTAAGATTTATAATAATTTTCATAATGGCATAGATTTTGATCTATTCTCGAGACAAAGGAGGCTACAATGAGTCCTAAAATAGTAGTAATTCATTTGACAAAAGATATAAATAGATTTCTCGTATTGAACATATTGGCTGTTATGCTTATTGTATCTTGTATTCTTGTATTTGAAGGTTACGATAAAAAAGAAATGATTTTAGGTATTTTCATTGCTTTTACGTGTTCATTAATAATAAATTTGATTATAGGACGCATCATAAAAAGAAAAATGGAAAAAATAATAAACTACTCTTTTGAAAAATTTGAAACACAGCTTTATTTTGATGAATTAACCTCGGTTTACAACAGAACTACTGGAATAAATAGATTGATAGAAGAGATGTCAAGAGCAAAAAGACATAAACAATCACTATCAATAGTAATGCTCGATATAGACAATTTTAAATCAATTAATGATACGTATGGACATCTTGTAGGAGATAGAGTCTTAAATCATATTGCACTTCAAATCAAAAATCTTATCAGGAAAAGTGATGTTGTATCAAGATATGGAGGAGAAGAATTTTTGATCATATTGCCTCAAACCGATGAAATAAACTCATTTATTGTATTAGAAAGATTAAGAGAACATATTGCAAAACAACCTGTTTCAATAGGAAATCAAGAGCTTTACATAACAGTAAGCATTGGAATAACAGAAGTTGATATAAATGACAGTTTAACCGATACGATACAGAAAGCAGATATAGCACTTTATCAGGCAAAAAGATCAGGAAAAAACAGAGTTGAGATTGCACCAAAGTACTTCAACGTAGAAGTCTAAACTGTTCTAAATACATCGATTTTACCTCTCCAGAATTCTTCTAATAAAGCTCGTATTTCAGGATATAACCTCAAATTTTTATCTTCAGCTAATAAAATTTCTGCTTCTTTCCTTGCAACTTCAAGAAGAAACTGATCACGCAATAAATCAGCGACTTTTAAATCTGGCATCCCTGATTGTCTCACTCCAAAAACTTCGCCAGGCCCTCTTATTTTCATATCTTCTTCTGCTATTTTAAAACCGTCAGAATAGTTTACAATTGCCCTCAGTCTCAACTCCGCCTCTTCAGTTAATTTATAAGGCAGTAGTATGCATTTTGAAGGCCTTATACCTCTACCAACTCTTCCACGTAATTGATGTAACTGAGCAAGCCCAAATCTCTCAGCATGGATTATTATCATTAAAGTAGCATTTGGAACATCCACGCCAACTTCAATAACTGTCGTTGCAACAAGTATATGTATAATGCCATTACGAAACTCTTTCATAATTTCTTCTCTTTCTTTTGAAGACATTTTGCCATGAATGAGTCCAACACTGTATTCAGGGAAAAGCTTTTTTAAAGCTTCATATCCATGTGTTGCTGATTTTAAATCCATTGTTTCAGATTCTTCTATCAAAGGATAGACAATGTAAACCTGGCCACCGGACTTAATTTCATCATCAATCATTTTATATACTAATTTTTTATTTTCCGGTTTGATAACCTCTGTTAAAACAGGTTTTCTTCCTTTAGGAAGTTCATCAAGTATTGAATAATCAAGGTCTCCATAAACAGTAAGTGCCATTGTTCGCGGAATAGGAGTTGCTGTCATTACAAGAGTATCAGGATTAAGTCCTTTTTTTCTAATCGCTCCTCTTTGAACCACTCCAAATCTATGCTGTTCATCTATTACCACAAGCCCTAAATTTTTAAAACGAATATCTTCCTGAATCAATGCATGTGTACCAACCACCAGGTCTACAGCTCCCGACCAAATGAGATGGGAATACTTATTATATGATGATGTAAGTATGAGCACATTAACAGGAAGCCCTTTAAGTAATGAAGAGATATTTAAATAGTGTTGTTCTGCAAGTAGCTCTGTTGGTGCCATCAACGCTGCCTGATATCCTGCTTCTATGGCAGCGAGCATTGCCGCAACAGCAACAACTGTTTTACCAGAACCAACATCTCCCTGAAGAAGCCTATTCATTGGCGTTGCTTTTTTCATATCATCCAGAATTTCTTTTATTACCTTTTTCTGTGCTGAAGTAAGTTCAAACGGAAGATTTTCAAAGAATTTTTTCAATAGCTTGCCTTCAGGATTGAAAGAAAGCCCTTTTTCATAAAATCTATTCTGTTTCATTAGGAGAATTCCAAGCTGTAGAAAAAACAACTCATCGAAAATTATTCTTCTGTGAAAAAGTGATATTTTTTCATTTAATAGCTTAATATCCATATCATTAGGAGGGAAATGTACATATTTAATGGCTTCTTTCAAAGATGGAAAATTTAATTTTTTTAAAATACTTTCAGGTAAATACTCATCTATAAATGGGATTGCCAATTCTAAAGCAGACTGAATTATTGAATGCATCTGCCTCTGAGATAAACCTTCAGTAAGTCTATATATAGGAAGAATATTCTGATTTTGGTGATTTGAAATCTGATCTACCAATTCATACTCAGGATTTAGTATTTCTATATATTTTCCCCAGTAATCAACCTGAGTTTTTCCAAAAAGTTTTATCTTTTGTTTTTCTTTAAAAAGTTTTTTTAAAAAAATCTGGTTAAACCACTTTGCTTTTAGAAAGCCTGTTCCATCTGATATCACTATTTCTATAATTGATAGTTTAGTTTTTGTTTTGATTTCATTAATCTGAACTATCTTACCTTCCGCAGTAACAAATTCACCTGGTTTTATCTCAAAGATATTTTTTTTATTTCTTCTGTCTTCATACTGGTAAGGTAAATAATATAAAGCGTCTTTAACTGTTTCTATGCCTAATTTTCTAAGAAGACTTGCTTTTCTAGGACCTACGCCTTTTAGATATTGAATAGAAAGGGTTAACCCGTGAGTCAGCATTTATTTTGCTATTCATTTTTTTGCTTCTGACTGTTTTCTTTTAATGATTCTTCTGTTTCTTTAAACTTCATCTGGGTATACTCAGATTCACTTAATACATCAATACTCCAACCTGTTAATCTTGATGCCAGCCTTACATTCTGTCCCTTTTTGCCGATTGCTAAAGAGAGCTGGTCATTTTCAACAACTACCACTGCTGTTTTCTCGTTTTCATTGGTACCAACCTTAAGAACGGTTGCTGGAGTGAGAGCTTTTGCAATAAAAAAACTCATATCTTCACTATAAGGAATTATATCAATTCTCTCACCTTTTAACTCTCGAACAACAGCCTGAACTCTGGTTCCTTTCATGCCAACGCATGCTCCAACAGGATCTACTGAAGTATCCTTTGAGTAAACAGCTATTTTGGTTCTTTCTCCAGGGTCTCTTGCAATACCTTTTATTTCAACTATTCCATCCTGAATCTCGGGTACCTCTAGAGTAAATAACCCTATTACAAAATTAGGATGCGTTCTTGAAAGTTTTATTACTGGTTCCTTTATCGCCTGTTTTACTTCATATATGTATGCTTTTACTAAATCTCCTCTTTTTAAATTATCCTGTGGAAGCATCTCTTTTTCCGGGAGTATAGCCTCTGCCTTACCCACAAGGATATAAAAATTGCCCTTTTCCTTTCTAAGCACTGTTCCGCTAACAATATTACCAACTTTATCTTTAAATTCTTCATAAATAAGAGATCTTTCAATTTCTCTTATTTTCTGAAAGAGTACATGTTTTGCAGTTTGCACCGCAATTCTTCCAAAATCTTGAATCGATAAAGGAACTTCTACTGTATCACCAATCCCCTTATCTACATAGTTTTGTTGTGCCTCTTCAATTGAAATTTCTGATGAAGGATCGGTAACCTGCTCCACTACTTTTTTAATTTCAAAAATATTAATATCAAAACTTTGAGGATCAATCTTTATTTTAATTGAAGATTTATTACCATATTTTTTTCTTATTGCGGAAATAAGAGCTGTTTCAAGAAGCTCAATGACAGCATCTTTGTTTATCCCCTTTTCTCTCATTATCTGTTCTACTAAAAATTTAAGTTCTTTTCCCATAAAACTACCCTATATAAATTTGTGCTTTCAGTATTTTATTAAAAGGAATAAATAAAAGTTCGGTTTTTTCTTTTTTCTTAATTCCTTTTATTTTTGGGTTATAAATTTCTATTCTCACCCAGTCATCTCCTGCTTCAAGGATTTTACCTATAAAAAAAGTTCGGTCTGCTATTTTTTCTTTTGTAGTAACCTGTACATTTCTTCCTATATTTCTTAAAAAATCTCTCTTATCTTTAAGAGGTCTATCAAGACCTGGAGATGAAACCTCAAGAGTATAAGAGCTGTTTATTGGATCCTCAACATCCAGGATAGCTTCTATAGCTCTTGAAAAATGTTCACAATCTTTTATGGTTACTCCTCCTTCTTTATCAATAAAGATTCTTACAATTAATCCCCTACCACCGGGATATATTTCTACACTACGAAGTTCAACTCCCTCCTGTTCACTTACTATAGTTGCATAATTTGTTATTATTTCTTTTAATTCTTTAAAATTCATCTTATGATTATTCAAAATAAAAGAGTGGGATAACCCACTCTTTTGAAAAAGTTTAACATTTTTAGATAATTTAAAGCAACACCAGGAAACATCCCGGTGCTGCTTTTGTAGTTACTCCTTATAAAACTATTTTTTCTCAGGAGCTTTTTCAGGAGCTTTTGGAGCTTCAGGAGCTTTTTCAGGAGCCTTTGGAGCTTCAGGAGCTTTTGGAGCCTCAGGGCCTGGTGCAGGAGCTGGTGCTGGTGCAGGAGCTGGTGCTGGTGCCTCTGCTGGTTTCTTCTCCTCAGCCTTTTTGCATCCTAATGCAAAGCTAAAGGATACCATTAGAATTAAAGAAAGTACTAATGCCAATAATTTTTTCATCTTATTTAGTCACCTCCTTTCTACTTATTTTTTAAACTAAAAACTGAAATCCCTTTGATTTATTTTTTTACCATTGGTTTTATCTTTTTGTCAACTCTTATCAATTATTACTATTTCACCGCTACTCTATGACCTGTAAGATTAATAATTAATACAACTAACGCTATAATAACAAGAGCTAAAATTATAGCTACTCCTGCATCTCCTGCTACTTTTAATTCATCAATCTTCAAAGCAAGCTCGTGAATTGTCTGTTCATCAAGTGTAGAAAGCCTATTCATAATCTCTTTTTCAGAATAGCCTAAATCTTTAAGTCTCTGTGATATAACTTTCATTTCAAGAGTTTTTTGAATTTTTTCAATGTCCTGAGTTTTTGTGTTAAGTGTTAAGTCAGAAGGAATAAAAGCAGCACCTGCAGACTGAACCATTCCGATTGTTAAGATCGCCACTGCTAAATAAATAACAAGAAATTTCTTAAACATAACCATACCTCCTTACATGTTTTTTACAACCAATATGGTTGATTTGTTTAATATAAAACATTTTATTCCTATTGTACTTTCAGTTTTTGGATTTTTTCAATTGTATCCTCATAAATTTTAACTTTATCAGCATTATTTTTTTCAATTTCGATTGCTTTTTTTACTAATTCTTCAGCTTCATCAAGATTTTTTCTTTGTAAACAGTAAACCCAAGCAAGATTATTATAAGCATCAGCAAGTTTATCGTTTTTTCTGATTGCTTTTTTGTAATATTCTTCAGATTTATCATAATTATTTTGATTCAAATAAAGATTACCAAGAAAAAGAAATCCCTTTGCATCTTCTTTGGATGCTTCTTCATAATGTTTTATAGCATCTTCAATAAGCCCCTTTTTTTCATAACTAAGTCCGAGTTGAAGATGTTCTTGAGGCGTTAAAGGGTCATGTAAAACAGCAATGCTTGGCATGCTGCAGCCTGTTATTATAAGACAGCCTATTATCAGGTATTTAGATAACATTGACTAACATTATATCATAACTTTTACTCAAATTCAACGTCGCAAAATTGTCGGGATAGAGTAAAATATTTTACTCTATAGTTTCAACAAAGGCTTTATAGAATCAAAATTTTTCAAAAATAGAATGTCAGTATGCCAGAGATAGAAAAAATGACAAAATTAGAAGAAGCACTTGAAGAGTTTATAATAAGCGTAAGTATAGAGTTTCATACATCTTACAACTGTAAACTTCGCACTGAATCTGAAAACAATCTATTTTTTTTGAAAGATTAAGTATCTATAAATTTTTTAAATAAAAGAGAAGCATTTGTTCCACCGAAACCGAAGGAATTACTCATAGCGTATCTTACTTGTTTTTTTCGTGGTTTATATGGAACATAGTCAAGATCACATTCAGGATCAGGATTATCAAGATTAATAGTTGGAGGAACGATATCCTCATAAATACTCAATATGGTGAAGATTGCTTCAACTCCACCCGCTGCGCCAAGAAGATGTCCTGTCATTGATTTTGTTGAACTGACAGAAAGTTTATAAGCATGTTCACCGAAAACTGTTTTGATGGCTTGGGTCTCAAGTTCATCTCCCTGTTTTGTGCTCGTTCCATGTGCATTTATATAATCTACTTCCTCTGGAGATATACCAGTGTCATTTAGTGCCATCTTCATACAGGATGCTCCACCTGTTCCAGCTGGTGCTGGTGCAGTGATATGATAGGCATCTGAGCTCATTCCATATCCAACGAGTTCTGCATAAATTTTAGCACCCCTTTTAATTGCATGTTCAAGTTCTTCAAGAATAAGAATTCCAGCTCCCTCTCCCATTACAAATCCATCTCTGTCACTATCAAAAGGTCTGCTCGCTTTTTCCGGTTCATCATTTCTGGTTGAAAGAGCTCTCATAACTGCAAATCCTGCAATAGCCATAGGTGTAATAACAGCTTCTGCTCCTCCTGCGATAATTACATCCGCATCTCCATACTGAATCATTCTGAAGGCTTCACCGATTGAATGATTACCTGTAGCACAGGCAGTTGTTACTGCAAGAGTTGGTCCCTTTATTCCATATCTTATTGATATCTGTCCGGCAGCAAGATTAACAATCACCATTGGAATAAAAAAAGGACTTACACGTTTCCAGCCTTTTTCAAGCAATATCCTATGATAGTATTCAATAGCCGGCAGTCCACCCATTCCAGAACCAATAACAATTCCTGTTCTTTCAGCATTCTCAGGAGTAATTTTCAGCATGGAATCCTCAAATGCCATATGAGTAGCAGCAACTGCAAAATGTATGAATCTGTCCATTTTCTTTACTTCTTTAAGTTCAATATAATTGGAGGGATCAAATCCTTTTACTTCAGCCGCGATTCTCACTGAATAATCACTTGCATCAAAATGAGTGATATATCCAACTCCTGATTTACCTTCAATAACAGCCTTCCATGAAGACATCAAATCAAGACCGAGAGGGGAAACCATTCCCATCCCGGTAACAACAACTCTTCTTTTAGCCATAAACTATTATGCCTGACCTGTTTTGTTTTTTATGTAGTCAATTGCGTCTTTTACTTTAGTAATTTTTTCAGCATCTTCATCAGGAATCTCAATACCGAATGCCTCTTCAAACGCCATAACTAGCTCAACAGTGTCAAGTGAGTCTGCTCCAAGGTCTTCAACAAATGATGCCTCCGGTGTTACCTGAGAAGCCTCAACTCCAAGCTGCTTTGCTATGATTTCTTTTACCTTTTCTTCTACCATTACTTACCTCCCTTTTCTTTTTTATACGTACATTCCGCCATTTACATGAATAACCTGACCGGTTATATATCCTGATTCTGGCAAAGCCAGAAATATTATAGCATTTGCAACATCCTCAGTTGTGCCAAATCTTTCAAGAGGAATCATTCTTAACATCTCCTCTTTAACTTTTTCAGGTAACTGCGCTGTCATGGCTGTCTGAATAAATCCAGGTGCAACTGCATTCACAGTAATTCCTCTTGATGCATACTCTTTTGCAATAGTCCTAGTTAAAGCTACAAGCCCGGCTTTTGATGCTGAATAGTTAACCTGGCCTGGATTACCCATAAAAGCAACAACAGAGGCTAGATTTATAATTCTACCATATTTTATTTTTGACATAATTTTAACAGCTTCTCTTGAGCATAAAAAAGCTCCTTTTAAATTAATGTTAAGCACAGCATCCCATTCTTCATCTTTCATTCTTATTAAAAGATTGTCTCTCGTTATACCTGCATTGTTTACCAGAATCTCTATTTTGGAAAATTTTTTAACAGCTTCATCAAAAAGTCTTTTTACATCATCTGATTTAGAGATATCAGCTTTTATCCCGAGTGTTTCAACTCCATACCGGCTTTTAATTTCCTCTGCTACTATCTCAGCATTACCTCCGTTTATATCAACAATTATTATATTTACACCTCTTTTAGCAAACTCTTCGGCAGTTGTTCTACCTATTCCTCTTGAAGAACCTGTTATTATTGCCGTCTGTCCTTTCATGAAAACCTCCTTATGCATTATCAGAAAATCAAATTATAAAAAAATTTTATCTAAAATTTCTACTCCTGAAATTGACCGGTGAACTATTGAAGCTAGTAATTCTAAATATGTATGATATAATATTACTTATGCCTTACATTGGAATCGATATAGGTGGCACTAATATTAAAATTGGAGTAATATCCACAGACTGGGAAATCATTAAAATATCTAAATGTCCAACCGGTAATAATCCTTTTGACTTAATCTTACAAGAAATAAATAACATTTTAAATGAATATAATATTGAAGGAATTGGTATTGGCATAGCTGGCCTGGTGGATACAGATGGTAATGTTATTAAAGCTGCCAATATACCCTTTTTTAACAATTTCCCTTTACATAAAGAATTGGTAAACAGATACCATTTAAATCTAAAAATAGAAAATGATGCAACAGTAGCAACAGTTGCCGAAGCTTTATTTGGAGAAGGCAAAAACTGTAACAGATTTATTATGCTTACTCTTGGAACAGGAATTGGAGGAGGATTGTGGTTTAATGGAGAAATTGCCCAGTTTCCAATGGAAGTTGGACATATGAGCATTGATTATCATGGAAAATCATGTAGTTGTGGTAATGCAGGATGTTTTGAAATATATGCTTCGGCAAGAGCTATAAAAGATAGTTTAATATGGAACATTGAAAATAGCAAGGAACTTTCCATTAAAGAACTCTACGGAGGCAATTTTTATAAACTAACATCAGAAGACATATATAAAATGGCAATGGAAGGCGACCCTCTGTGCAGAAGTGTTCTTAAGGAAGCAGGAAAAGCTTTAGGAACAGGAATGGCAAATTTAATAAACATTTTCGGTCCTGAAAAAATCATATTAACAGGAGGGCTTTCCAATGCTGTTAACATTTATCTTGAAACAGCAATTCAGGAAGCTAAAAAAAGAGCAATGGAAGGACTTGCTGAAAACACTGATATAGTTCAATCATCACTGGTTGATAAAGGCGGGATCTTAGGTGCTGTTGCAATTCTGAGAAATCAGGATGAGATAAAAACTTGATGCAAAAAATAAGAAATTTTTCAATCATTGCTCATATAGATCATGGTAAATCAACTCTTGCTGATAGACTTCTTGAAATTACTGGTGCTGTTAATTTAGGTGGCAAAATGGGGCAGATTCTTGATTCTATGGACATTGAAAAAGAAAGAGGCATTACAATTAAAGCTCATGCTGTAAGATTACACTACAAAAGTCAGGATGGTCAAACATATATTCTGAATCTTATTGACACACCAGGTCATGTAGACTTTTCCTATGAAGTATCACGATCTCTTGCATGCTGTGAAGGCAGTCTTCTTGTGGTTGATGCAACGCAAGGAGTAGAGGCTCAAACAGTTGCAAATGCTTATCTTGCAATAGAGCACAACCATGAAATAATTCCTGTAATAAATAAAATAGACCTTCCTCAAGCTGATCCTGAAAAGGTTAAAAAACAAATAGAAGATATTCTGGGAATAAGTTCTAAGGAAGCGATACCGGCTTCTGCAAAGGAAGGAACTGGTGCAAGAGAGATTCTGGAAACAGTTGTAAAAAAAATACCTCCGCCAAAAGGTGATCCTGAAGCACCGCTTCGGGCTATGATATTTGATTCATGGTTTGACAACTATCTCGGAGTTATTGTTCTTGTGCGAGTTTTTGATGGAATAATCAAGCAGGGAATGAGGATAAAACTCTTTGCAACTCAAAAGGAGTATGAGGTTCAGAGGCTCGGTATTCTCACTCCACTTCCTAAGGATATTGAAAAGCTCACAGCAGGAGAAGTTGGATTTATCATAGCTGGAATAAAGAATATTGCTGATACAAAAATAGGAGATACAATTACTGATGCAGGCAATCCTGCAAAGCAACCACTGCCAGGCTTCAGAGAAGTTAAACCAATGGTATTCTGTGGACTCTATCCAACAGAAACTCATCAGTATGAAGAGCTAAAACTCAGTCTGGAGAAACTCAGACTTAATGACTCGTCATTCTTTTTTGAACCGGAAACCTCAGCAGCTCTTGGTTTTGGTTTTAGGTGCGGTTTTTTGGGATTACTTCATATGGAAATCATTAAAGAACGTCTGGAAAGAGAATTCAATCTTTCCCTTATAAGCACCGCACCCACTGTAAGATATAAAGTTGTCGATAAGAATGAAGAATATCTGATTGATAGCCCGAGCAAAATGCCAAAACTCTTTGAAAGAATTGAAGAACCCTTTATGAAAGTTTCAATAATCGTTCCAGAAGAATTTGTGGGAGAAATTCTCAAACTCTGCCAGGAACGAAGAGGAATTCAAAAAGAATTCTCATACATAACAAAAGACAGAATTCTTCTTGTTTATGAAATGCCTTTGAATGAAATTCTCTGGGATTTTTACGATAAACTAAAATCACTTTCCAGAGGATATGCATCAATGGATTATGAGTTCAGTGGATATCGACCTTCTGATCTTGTAAAGCTTGATATTCTTATTAATGGGGAACAGGTGGACGCTCTGTCAGTTATTGTTCATAAAGACAAAGCTTACTATAAAGGTCGTGCAATAGCTCAGAAATTAAGAGAAGTTATTCCAAGACAGCTTTTCGAAGTTGCCATTCAGGCAGCTATTGGTGGCAAAATTATAGCAAGGGAAAGCATTGCTCCATTGAAAAAAAATGTTCTTGCAAAATGTTATGGAGGCGATGTAACAAGAAAGAGAAAATTGCTTGAAAAACAGAAGGAAGGTAAAAAAAGAATGAAGCAGATAGGACGGGTTGAAATACCTCAGGAAGCATTTCTTTCAGTTTTAAAAGTTGAGTAAGGAGAGAAAATGACAGGCAAAAAAATTCTTGAATACATAAAAAGTATCGGTATCGCTATATTAATCGCTCTGTTTATAAGAGCATATATTGTTCAGGCATTTAAAATACCTTCCGGATCAATGATTCCAACTCTATTAATAGGTGATCATCTTCTTGTAAATAAATTTATTTATGGAGTAACACCTCCGCTTTCAGAGAAAAAATTTTTAGTTCTGGACAAACCTGAAAGAGGAGACATAATAGTTTTTAAATATCCTGAAGATCCAAGTAGAGATTTTATAAAAAGGGTTATAGGAGTCGGTGGAGATACTGTGGAGGGGAAAAACAAAAAAATTTTTGTTAATGGGATTGAGATTAAAGAACCATATGTCAGACATACTGATCCCAGCATTCACCCAAGAGATCTTGACCCAAGAGATAATTTTGGACCTGTAAAAGTACCTGAAGGAAAGCTCTTTGTAATGGGAGATAACAGAGACCAGAGCTACGACAGTAGATTCTGGGGCTTTGTTGATTTGAAGGCTGTAAAGGGTAAAGCGCTTATCATATACTGGTCATGGGACAATGATAACAACAAGCCAAGACTTCAAAGAATTGGTAAACTTATAAAGTAATGTTTACGGGAATTATTGTTGAAGTTGGAATGGTTTATGAAATTCAGAAATTTGCTCAAGGAGCAAGAATAAAAATATTTTCAAAAAAAGTTGTACCCCGTTCAAATCCTGGTGATAGCATTTCTGTTAATGGAGCCTGTCTTACTGTTTCTGAGATAGATAAATCAAAAAGTATCTTTTCTTTTGATGTATCCCATGAAACACTGGATAAAACAACACTTGGCATGCTAAAAAAAGATGATCCTGTTAACCTTGAACCAGCTCTCACACTTAATACTCCACTTGGTGGACATCTTGTAAGCGGTCATGTTGAAGGAGTTGGCAGAATAAAAAAAATTGAAAGCATCGGAAATGATTTAAAAATAGAAATTAACGCTCCTGAAGACATCCTCAGATACTGTATAAAAAAAGGTTCAATTGCTGTAGATGGAGTCAGCCTTACAATTGTTGACCTTTTTTCAGATTCCTTTACAGTAGTTATAATTCCTCATACTGCAAATACAACAACAATAGGAGGAAAAAAAATTGGAAGCTCAGTTAACCTTGAATCTGATATAATTGCCAAATATGTAGAGAAATTTGCAAATCAAGCACCAAGAGATAAGGAAGATAGGTTTATAGAAAAACTGAAAAATTATGGATTTATTTAAGCAGGAGGAACAATGAAATTTATAGTTCTTGCTGGTGGTTCAGGAACAAGGCTATGGCCTCTTTCAAGACAAAACTTTCCAAAGCAGTTTTTAAAACTTCCAACTTCAACTAACCACGAAAATGAAAGTTTTTTTCAGAACACATTGAAAAGACTCTGTCTTTATCCTGAAGTGCATATTTTTGTCATAACAAATGAAAAATATAAATTTTATGTAATCAATCAAATAGAAGAAATATCAGATAAACTGAAAAATAAACCTGAAATAGAGCTTGTTTTTGAACCAGCATCAAAAAATACAGCACCTGCAATTGCCCTTGCCATAAAATATGCACTAGAAAAAGGAGTTTCTCCAGAGGAAGTCTTCTTTGTATGTCCATCAGATCATCTAATTAAACCAGATGAAAGATTTATTGAATACATAAAAGCTTCTAAAGAAGTTGCTCAAAAAGGATATATCGTAACATTTGGGATAAAACCATCCTGCCCTGAAACAGGCTATGGCTATATAAAAGTCAAAACAATTTCAAAAATAGAACCATTTTATAAAGTCGAAAAATTTGTTGAAAAACCGGATATTGAAACAGCAAAAAGATATGTTCAGTCAGGAAATTATTTCTGGAACTCCGGTATATTCGCCTTCAGAGCTGACACAATAATTGAAGACTTCAAAAGATATACTACTCAATTAGGTGAATTTTTTGAAAAATCATATGAAGATGTACTGAAAAATTTTCAAAATCTTGAGGATATATCCATTGATTACGCCATTATGGAAAAAACAGATAAATCAGCTTTAGTTGAGCTTGATGTATTATGGTCTGATATAGGTTCATGGGAAAGTCTTTATGATATCCTTGATAAAGATGAACATGGTAACGCAATAACAGCCAGATCAATAAATATAAATACAACGGGAAGTCTCATTGTTGGCACTAAACGATTAATCACAACACTGGGTCTTGAGGATGTAATAGTTGTTGAAACAGAAGATGCTCTGCTTATTGCCAGAAAAGGTGAATGTCAGAAAGTTAAAGATATTGTAAAAATTCTCTCTGATAAAGCAATGCCTCAGGTTAAAGATCATCTCACAGTTTATAGACCATGGGGAAGCTATACTCTTCTTGAAGAGGGATTAAGATATAAAATAAAGAGACTTACAGTAAAACCTGGAGAAATGTTATCCATGCAGATGCATCATCATCGCTCTGAACACTGGGTTGTTGTAAAGGGAACCGCAAAGGTAAAGATTGGTGATGGAGAAATATTTGTTCACGAAAATGAGTCAGTGTATGTGCCCAAAAGTACTCTTCACAGACTTGAAAATCCAGGTAAAATACCATTAGAGATAATAGAAGTTCAGGTAGGAGAATATGTAGAGGAAGATGATATAAAAAGAATTGACGATATATATGGAAGAGAGAATCTTTAGAGAGTATGACATAAGAGGTATTTATGGAAAAGACCTCACAGAAGAGATTTCCTGTTTAATTGGGAAAGCCTTTGTCTCTTTAGCATGCAGGGAACTCAAAAGAAAACCTGAAAAAATCTCAATTGGAATGGATGCAAGGCTTTCATCTGAATGCCTGAAACAGGCATTAATGCGAGGAATTACAGAATGCGGAGTGAATGTTGTGGATATAGGGCTTTGTCCAACACCACTTCAGTATTTTTCCCTTTTCAGACTTTCTCTTGATGGTGGAATAATGGTAACAGGAAGTCATAATCCGCCTGAATTCAATGGATTTAAACTGAGCATCGGTAAGGATACTATTCATGGAGAAAAGATAAAATCATTAAAACAGATTATTGAAAAAGAGGATTTCATTAGCTCTCCTGTAACAGGTCAAGTAGAACAATACAATATAATGAATGACTACATTGAATATATGTTAAATCAATTTTTATCTTTCAAAGGAATAAAGGTCGTTCTGGATTCTGGAAATGGCACAGCAGGTATTGTTGCGCCTGTTATTCTAAAAAAACTCGGCGCAGAAGTGATAGAACTCTACAGTGAACCTGATGGTAGATTTCCAAATCATCATCCTGATCCCATTGTTCCTGGTAATATCATAGATTTAAGAGAAACGGTTTTAAAAGAAAAAGCACATCTAGGGATTGGTTTTGATGGTGATGCAGACCGCATAGGAGTAATTGATGAAGCAGGAGATGTGGTATGGGGTGATAGGCTTATGATTATATTTGCAAGAGATATCTTAAAGGAAAATACCGGAGCAAAAATAATTGGAGAAGTAAAATGCTCAAATTTAATGTATGAAGAAATCCAAAAAATGGGCGGTGTAGCAATTATGTGGAAAACAGGGCATTCTCTTATAAAGAGAAAAATAAGAGAAGAAAAAGCCCTACTTGCAGGTGAGATGAGCGGGCATATATTTTTTAATGATAGATATTTTGGATATGATGATGCCATCTACGCATCTTTGAGACTTGTTGAAATATTAAAAAAATCAGGCGAACCATTTGGATTAAAAAAATTTTTTAAAGATTTAAAAAAAGTGTACAGCACTCCTGAAATAAGAATCGACTGCCATGATGAACAAAAATTCATGATTGTGGAAAAAATCAAGGAATATTTTAAAGAATTTGAATGCAATTTTATAGATGGAGCAAGAATAAATTTTCCAAATGGATGGGCTTTAATAAGGGCTTCCAATACTCAACCTGCACTGGTTATAAGATTTGAAGCTGAAACAGAAGATGACCTTGAAAATATTAAAGATCTTGTTCATCAAAAGCTTTTTGAAGTATTTCAAATTTCTAAAATTTTATGATATACTTAAAAACTTTGTTAACAAGAGGTTCTTTGTGAAAAAATTCAAAGTTGCTCCGATTTTACTCTCTTTAACTCTTCTATTATTTTCACTTCAATCCTTTGCAGAAGAAAACCAACAGGAACTTCCTTTAATTACAGGTATTCAGATAAAAGGACTTAAAAGAATTGAAGAGGGAGCTGTAAAAAATAGAATTTCTATTAAACTTGGAGAAGTTATTTCCAGAGAAAAAATTTCTGAAGATATAAAATCTATCTATAAAATGGATTATTTTGAAGATGTAAAAGTTGATATTGAACCTTTTGAAGGTGGAGTAAAAGTAATCTATACAGTTAAAGAAAAACCAACAATTGTTAAAGTAAGTTTCGAAGGTAATAAAGAATATAATGAAGATAAACTCAAGGAAATTGTAACCATTACTGCCGGTGCAATTGCAGATGTAACTCTTATTAATGACAATGCTTTAAAACTTAAAGCCTTTTATGAATCAGAGGGCTATTATTTTGCTAAAATTGTTCCCGTATTAAAGCGAAAAAATGATGAAGAAGTTGAGCTAACTTATGTGATAGAAGAAAATAACAGAGTTAAAATAAAAGCAATAAAATTTGTAGGTAATAAAGCCCTATCCGCAAGTAAAATTAAAAAAGCCATGTCAACATCTGAAAGAAAATTTTACTCTTTCATAACAGGAAGTGGCTTTTATAAAAAATATGAAATGCTGCAGGATTTAGAAAAAATAAAAAATCTTTACTATGACAATGGATTTCTCAAGGTTTCTGTTGGAGAACCAAAAATTGAATTTTCTGAGGATAAAAAGTGGATGACATTAACAATTCCAATTTCTGAGGGACCTCAATATAAAGTATCTTCAGTAAAAATTACTGGATACAAAGATCAGAAAGAAGAGGCAGAACTTAAAAAACTTATCAAGCTTAAACCGGGTGAAATTTTTAGCAAATCAACAATGCGTAAGGATATTGAATCCATAACATCATTTTATTCAGATAAAGGCCATGCACTTGTATCAGTATCTCCAGATATTATGCCAAATGAAGAAAAATTAACAGCAAATGTAATTTATAATATCCAGCCAGGTAATAAATTCACAATTGGAAGAATAAATATCTCAGGAAATACAAAAACAGTTGATAAAGTAATAAGAAGAGAAGTCAGAGTCGATGAAGGGGAAGAATACTCTGCTTCAAAAATACAGAAAAGCAAAAAAAGACTTGAAGACCTTCAATATTTTGAAACAGTTGACATAAACCAGAAACCTGATCCTGATAAAAAAATAGTTGACTTGGATGTGAATGTTAAAGAAAAGGAAACAGGATTTTTAACATTAGGAGGTGGATACAGCTCTATTGATAATGTTATTGGAATGGCTGATATAACACAGACAAATTTATTCGGAAAAGGTTATATTTTAACCTTAAGAGGAGAGCTCGGTGGACAGAGCAATTACTCTACTCTAATTTTTAGAGATCCCTGGTTTCTGGACAAACCTCTTCTTTTTGGTGTAAGTGCTTACAGAGACAACAGAGAATATGAAAACTATACAAGAAATGCATTAGGACTTGCTATTACATTCGGCAAGAGATATGGAGAAGACTGGTCTACATCAATAACTTATGATATTGAAAGATCCCATGTTACAGATATTGATGACGATGCTGATTCAATAATAGAAGACATGGAAGGAAACCTTATTACAAGTTCGATTACTTTTGACGTTACAAATGATACAAGAGACAGTATAATTGATACTACAACAGGTAGAAAACATTCGCTAAGTGTAACAATGGCAGGACTTGGAGGAAATACAGCTTTCTGGAAGAGTCTGCTAGATTTTGGTTGGTATTTACCGGTCTTTGAGGAGTCAACTCTGCATTTAAGAGGAAGATTGGGAATGTCTGCAATGATGTTCGATAAAAAATATCCACTTTATCAGAGATTCTACGTTGGTGGACCTGATACAATAAGAGGACTGGATTATGGTGAGGCTGGGCCAAAAGACAGCGATGATGACCCTATTGGAGCAAAAAAAATGATGGTATTTAATGTTGAATACCTTTTTCCACTGGTAAGCGAGATGAAACTTAAAGGACTTGTATTTGTTGATACTGGTAAAGGATGGAATAACGGAATATTGAAACTTGGAGAGTCAGAAGATGCTGATATAAAATATACATCTGGAGTAGGTATCAGATGGATTTCTCCATTTGGTCCAGTTAAAATAGACTATGGAGTAAATCTTAATAAAAAGAAAGGAGAATCCGGATCCAAAATTGAATTCGGATTTGGTTCATTTTTCTAAAACTTTAATAAAATCAGGAGGAACAAATGAAAATCATTGTATCTGTCGTATGTGCTTTAATTTTTGTCATGTCTTATGTTTCACTTACTCATGCTGAGGTAAAAATAGGAGTTGTTGACTTGTACAAGATTTTAAATGAATCAGAAGAAGGCAAAAAAGCTGTAAATGATCTTCAAGTAATGCTGGAGCAAAAACAAAAAGCTCTTTCTGATAAGCAAAATAAAATCCAGTCCCTTAAAGAGGAGCTTGAGAAGAAACGAGCAGTTCTCAGCGAGGATATTAGAAAATCAAAAGAAGAAGAGATTGAACGTCTAAGCAGAGACTTTCAGAGAACAGCAACAGATTATCAGGTAGAACTTCAGAAAAAACAAAATGAAATTACTCAGAGCATGCTTAAAGAAATAAGACAGCTAATTAATGAATTTGCTCAGAAAGAGGGTTATAATCTAATCATTGAAAAAGCTGAACAGATAATTCTCTATACGACTCCAGAAGTTGAGATTACAGACAAAATTATCGCTATTTTTAATCAGAAAACTCAGCAACCGAAAGGTAAAAAATGAAACTTTCTGAGATAGCCAGAATTCTCAATGGAAAACTTGAAGGAACCACAGACATTGAGATCTCAGGTGCAAAGGGAGCTCAGGATTCTCAAGAAGGTGATATTACTTACATAACAGGTTCAAAATATATTGAAGTTGCTAAAAAATCAAAAGCATCAGCTTTTATAGCAAAAGAAAAAATAAAAGAACTGGACAAACCGCAAATAATCGTTGAAAATCCTCAACTTTCTTTTGCTAAAGTTCTTGAACTCTTTTATGTAAAACCACATCCATACAAGGGAATCAGTGAAAAAGCATTGCTGGCTTCAACAGCAAAAATTGGGGAAAATGTCACTATTTATCCATTTGTTTATATTGATGACGATGCGATAATACAGGATAATACTGTAATTTATCCTTTTAGTTTTATTGGGAAAGGAAGTTTTATAGGTTCAAACTGCATGATTTATTCAGATGTAACAATAAGAGAAGGAGTAAAAATCGGAAACAGGGTAACAATTCATGCTGGAAGTGTTATTGGCTCGGATGGATTTGGATATATTTTTCATGAAGGTAAACATGTTAAGATTCCTCAAATAGGAGGAGTTATTATTGAGGATGATGTGGAGATAGGTGCATGTGTAACAATAGACAGAGCAACTACTGGAAATACAATTATAGGTAAGGGCACAAAAATTGATAATCTCGTTCAAATTGCACATAATGTAAAAATTGGACAGAATGTGATAATTGTATCACAGGTTGGTATTGCTGGAAGTTCTTCAGTTGGAGATGGATGTATTCTTACTGGACAGGTGGGCATTTCAGACCATGTAGAAATTGAGGCGGAAACAATCATTACAGCTCAATCAGGAGTTATGCCAGGCAAGGTTCCTAGAGGTATTTTTTCTGGTTCTCCCATAATGCCTCATAGAGAATGGCTTCGAGCAAATGCAATTTTTCAGAAACTTCCTGAGCTTTATAAAAAAATAAAAGAACTTGAAGAAAAAGTAAAAAAACTGGAGGATAGAAATGATTGATATTAAAGAAATAATGAATATTCTTCCTCATAGATATCCATTTCTTTTAGTTGACAGAGTTTTAGAGCTAATTCCTGATAAAAAAGCAGTAGGCATAAAAAATGTTACCATGAATGAACCATTTTTTCAGGGGCACTTTCCAGGAAATCCTGTTATGCCAGGAGTTTTAATTATTGAAGCAATGGCTCAGGTAGCTGGAATTTTAGCCTTTAAATCAGGAATTGAGGGAACAGGAGTTTTATTTTTAAGCATCGAAAAGGTTAAATTTCGCAAACCAATTACCCCAGGGGACCAGATCAGATTTGAAGTTAATGTTATGCACAGACGTGGTGGAGTATGGAAGTTTTCAGGAACAGCAAAAGTTAATGATACCTTAACAACAGAAGCTGAATTCACAGCAATGGTTACACAGTGAGGTAAGATTTAATGAAAAACATACACAAAACTGCAATTATCAGCCCAAAAGCAGAACTTGATGAGAATATAATGATCGGTCCTTACTGCATAATAGGAGATCATGTCAAAATAAGCAAAGGAACAGAACTTGTAAGTCACATTCAGATTGAAGGTAAAACAGAAATAGGACAGAACTGTAAAATATTCCCATTCACTATAATTGGCTTTCCACCGCAGGATACAAAATACAACGGAGAACCCACAGGAGTCAAAATTGGCAACAACAATATCATCAGAGAATATACTACAATCCACAGGGCTTCTGTTTCAGGTGAGGGTTGGACTGTGGTTGGAGACAATAATTTTATAATGGCTTATGTTCATATCGCCCATGACTGCAATATAGGTAATTCAGTAATTATAGCAAATCTCGCAACACTGGCAGGGCATGTTTTAGTTGAAGACTGTGTGTTTATTGGTGGATTAGTAGCTGTGCATCAATTTACAAGAATAGGTGCATATGCTATGATAGGAGGATTCAGTGGAATAGGACAGGATATTCCTCCTTTTACAATGGCTTCAGGTCCAAGAGCAAAACTCTATGGACTTAACTCTGTAGGACTCAAAAGAAGAGGATTCAGCGATGAAACAATCAATATTCTTAAAAAGGCTTATAAAATACTTTTCAGGGATAAACTAACTTTGAAAGAAGCAATTAATAAAATCAAAAAGACTCTCCCTCCCATTCCAGAAATTAAACATTTATTAGATTTTATAGAGGTGAATAAAAGAGGAATATGCAGATAGGAGTCATTGCCGGTTCCGGCATTATTCCTCTTATAATTAGCAATGCACTTAAAAAAAAAGGTTACACAGTTGTTGTGCTTGCGTTAAAGGAACTCGCCAATGAAGAGCTCACAAGATACAGTGATATAATTCAATGGATCAATATCGGCAAAGCCGGAAAAATTATAGATTTTTTAAAAACTAACAATATAAAAAACGTAATTCTCACAGGCAAAGTACCCAAGAAGATGATTTTTGAAAGAGAAAAAATCAAACCTGATATCAGAGCACTAAAAATTATTTTTTCAGCCAAACTCAGAGGAGATAATGAGTTACTTAAAATTGTTGAGAGAGAACTTTTAAAGGAAGGAATAAAAATTGTTGATATGTCTGAATTCTGCCCTGAGCTTCTAACTCCGCATGGCATTCTAACACAAAAAAAACCTGCTAAAGATGAATGGAAAGATATAGAATATGGATTTAAAATAGCAAAAAAAATCGGACAGCTTGATATCGGACAGACTGTGGTGGTCAAGGAAAGATCCGTGATTGCTGTAGAGGGAATAGAAGGAACAGATGAAACAATTTTAAGAGCTGGAAGATTTGTAAAAAACACTGTTGTGGTAAAGGTCAGCAAACCTCAACAGAGTTTAAGACTTGACCCTCCTGCTGCTGGAATGGATACAATAATAAATATGGGAAAGGCAACTGCTAAAATTTTAGCGCTAGAAGCTGGAAAAACCATTCTGATAGATAAAGAAAAAGTTATTGAAAAAGCTAATGAAATGAATATAAGTGTGGTGGGTCTATAAAAACTGTGAATCTTTTTACCTGTATAAATGATGCTTTAAAGACAGTTCATAAAAACTATCAGTTACTGTTTGTTCATTTCTTATTTTTATTTTTCACATTCTTTGGTTTGTTTTTAATACTGAGCATTCCCCTTGGAATTCTTTTTGTAGTATTCGGGATTGATATGACAGATATCCTGAAAGGTAGTTTTATTGAAATATTTTTATCTTCTATAAACCTTATAAAAAAGTTTTTAATTTTTGCCATTATTTTCATGTTTTGCCTTTTTGTTTATGTTATATTTATCATCAGTTTATGGATTTATATTTTTTCGGGTACAATTGGCATAATGTGCCAATATTTACAAAAAGGAATCACATTTAATTTCAAGGATTTCAATAAATATGGTAAAAAATTCTTCTGGAAGGTTGCCTTTTTCGCTTTGTTCTCTGCTTTGGTATTTATTTTTTTAACTGTTTTATTTGGATTTATAAGCGAAATAAGTTCAAAAATAGTAATGTTTTTGAATCATTACAGCCACGCTATCTCAGTATTTTTCAGTGTTTTTATTTATTTATGCATTCTGTTAGCAGGTATCACCACATTCATTTTATGGATTACCTATACACTTTTTGGATTTTATGGCTTGTTTATAAAAAATTTTACAGTGAAGGACTCTATCAAAGAAAATTTGAAATTTATTATTACCTATCCTCAATGTATTGGAAAAGCAGCATTGCTGTTTATAATCTATATTTTAACAGGTGGTATTATTCTGTCATTCAGCTCATTACTGGCAATAATTCCCAATATAGGAACTTTCCTGGTGGCGGTTTATCAATTTATCATTCAACTAGCTCATGTTTATATCAGTATGGTTGTATTTGCGGCTTTTCTGTCCTATTACATCAGGCAGGTTGCTTTTTCTGTAGAAGCTTCTCAGCAAGAACCAGCTCTTTCTTCTGAAGACAATCAACAACAACTTCAAAACCCTCCTCCTTCAGCACTCTCTTAATATTTTCCTGAAAAATTTCAATATTAAACTCATCAAACAATTCCTTTATTCCTGCTATATTGTTAAGATCTTCTGAATTGCATAAAAAAACTTTGCTCAGCAATTCTCTGTCTACAGTGAGAGGAATAGTACCCTGTTGTAAGAAACCATCAGTCCATCTTTTTTGAGCTGAGCCTATAATTTTTATATTTTTAAAACATATTTCGCCAAAAGATGAGCGAGCAAAACAAATAGAACTTCTACTGAAACTTCTTTTCTCTCTGATAATCTCTACATCAATACCTGTTAAATAAAAAGCTTTTGCAAATATACGGCTTAAGATTTCATAAGCTTGAAAGAGATTTCCTCTGAATCTTTCTTCTCTTCTACAGGAAAAACTATAAGTCACATCTTCATTGTGTAAAATGCCCTTGCCTCCTGTAGGTCTTCTTATAACCGGAATATCATGAAGAATGCAAAAATCATGATTGATTTCTTCCAGATTCTGAAACTCTCCAATTGTTATTGCCCGTTTATTCCATCCATAAAATCTGAAAGTTGGTAAAAGCTCGCCTTTGCGCACAAAAATACTTATTGCTTCATCAATAGCCATGTTTAGATGCGGGTCATAGTTCTCAAACTCAATAAACCGAATAAGCATTAATCTTTTAAATTATTTATTTGTCCTCTTGAAGAATAATTTTATGATTCAGCAGGGACATTTCTTTGATTTTGCCTTTAAAAACCTTCTGTTCTCCAAATATGTTTCTGAGATATATCTCTTCTCCCTCAGGCCGAATTATGTCAACAGATTCCAGATAAATCTCTTCTTCACCGTTTTTGATAATATATGCATTTGCTTCACACATTGAACTCCTCCTTTATATGAAGGATCAGTTTTTCCACAAGATGTGGAAGAGGTTCTTTAATACAACCTATAACATCGATTCCTTCCTGATTAACAGGTAATAAAATTTTTCGTGCAGGACTGCTTCCTACTGCCTCTGCCATTTTTGAAGTCAACTCTCCAATCATTCCATTAGCCACAAGAATACTCAAAGAACCTATAATCAGGTCAACTCTCTGAACATTCCATACAATTGCATTCGGTCCGGAAGCCCCTTTATTTGCCTTGCATTTCATCATATTGGCTGTAGCTGCGGCGTTAGTTCCAAGTGCTAGAATTTCTATCTTATCGCCAAAAGCTTCTCTTAAAGATTTTATAATATAACTACCTATCCCTCCACCCTGACCATCAATTACCGCGACTTTTAACATATTGATAATACTACAAACTTCAGAAAATAAATGTCAAACTTATGAAGGTCTCACCAAACAATTCCAGCTTTAATTTGCAGTTGTCATGAATAAAAATTTTTGATATACTTATAAAAAAGATTGGAGGTAAAAATGTCTTTAATCTTGTGGTTAAATCAAATAAGCATGAAAGATATTCCACTGGTTGGAGGGAAAAACGCATCACTTGGAGAGATGATAAGAAACCTCTCTTCGAAGGGAATAAATATCCCGGATGGATTTGCTGTAACAGCAAACGCATATAAATACTTCATAAACTCAAATAATCTCAATGAACCAATAAAAAAAATTCTTTCAGATCTTGACAAATCAAATATAGAGGAGCTGAAAAAAAGAGGGAAAAAAATAAGAAACTTAATTCTTTCAGGTAAAATGCCTGAAGATCTCCAAAATGCCATTATTAAAGCCTACTCAGAAATGGAGAAAAAGTATGGAAAGAATGTTGATGTGGCAGTTCGTTCATCAGCAACCGCTGAAGACCTTCCTGATGCATCTTTTGCAGGCCAGCAGGAGACATATTTAAATATTCAGGGAGCTCAAAATGTTATTCAGGCAGTAAAAAAATGCTTCGCTTCACTTTTTACAGACAGAGCAATATCTTACAGAATAGATAAAGGCTTTAATCACTTTTCAGTCTATCTTTCTGCAGCTGTTCAGAAAATGATTCGTTCAGACAAAGCTTCTGCAGGAGTAATATTCACCATTGATACAGAAACAGGCTTTAAGGATGTTGTATACATAACAGGCTCATGGGGACTCGGTGAATACGTTGTCAAGGGCGTGGTAAATCCCGATGAATTTTATGTTTTTAAACCAACTTTAAAGGAAGGGTACAGAGCTATTATTTCAAAAAAACTCGGTGCTAAACAGCAAAGACTAATTTACAGCGATGATCGTTCAAAACCAACGCGTGGTGTCAAAACATCTTCAGAGGAAAGACAGAAATTTATTTTAAATGATGATGAAATATTAACACTTGCTAAATGGGCAGTGATGATAGAAAATCATTATGGAAAACCAATGGATATTGAATGGGCAAAGGACGGTGATGGTGTAACCACAGGTAGTGGTGAGCTTTTCATTGTTCAGGCAAGACCTGAAACTGTACATTCCTTGAAAAGACAAAACTATTATGAAATTTACGAGCTTAAAAGTAGTGCAAATGTTTTGTGTACTGGATTGGCTGTTGGAAGCAAAATCGGACAGGGCAATGCATGTCTAATAAGAAACCCTTCAGAGATCAATCTTTTTAAACTAGGACAGGTTCTTGTTACTGACATGACAGATCCTGACTGGGAGCCAATCATGAAAATTGCAAGTGCAATTGTGACAAACCGTGGTGGAAGAACATGTCATGCTGCGATAGTATCCCGTGAGCTTGGAATTCCATGCATAGTAGGAGCTGGAAATGCCACAGAAATAATAAAGCCTGAACAGGAAATCACAGTGGATTGCTCAAAAGGAGAAGAAGGCTATGTTCTGGACGGACTCATTCCATTTGAAGTCAAAAAAATCGATTTAACAACACTACCAGAGACAAAGACAAAAATCATGATGAATGTGGGAATCCCTGAACAGTCATTTGCACAAGGACAAATTCCAAATGATGGAGTGGGACTTGCAAGGATCGAATTCATAATAAGCTCTCACATAGGAGTTCACCCTCTGGCGTTAATTGAATATTTAAAATTAAAAGAACAGTCTCAGCAACATCACAAAATTGCTAAAATAGTTAAAGAAATCGATCTAAAAACACCAATGTATGAGTATAAAGCAGATTTTTATGTTGATAAGTTAGCACAAGGTACGGCTATGATTGGTGCAGCATTCTATCCAAATGATGTGATTGTTAGATTTTCAGATTTTAAAACAAATGAATATGCAAATCTTATTGGTGGGATTCTATATGAACCTGTTGAATCCAATCCAATGCTTGGATGGCGGGGAGCCAGCAGATACTATGACCTGAAGTTTGAGCCAGCGTTTGCTCTTGAATGTCTTGCCATTAAAAAAGTCAGAGATGAAATGGGACTGAAAAACGTAAAAGTTATGGTTCCTTTCTGTAGAACAGTTGAAGAGGGTAAAAAAGTTATTGAAGTGATGGAAAAATATGGACTTAAACAAGGTCATGATGGACTTGATATATATGTAATGTGTGAAATACCAAGCAATGTAATTTTAGCTGAAGAGTTTGCAAAAATCTTTGATGGATTTTCAATTGGTTCAAATGATTTAACACAGCTCACACTGGGTCTTGATAGAGACAGTGCATTGGTGTCCCATATTTATAATGAAAGGAACGAAGCTATAAAAAGACTTGTAAAACACGTAATTGAAGTGGCGAAAAAATACGGCAAAAAGATTGGAATCTGTGGTCAAGCACCTAGTGATTTTCCAGAGTTTGCTGAATTTCTGGTTGAATGTGGAATAAACTCTATAAGCCTGTCTCCAGATACAGTACTTAAAACAAGACTTCTTGTTGCAGAAAAAGAAAAGGAATTGGGCTACTGAATATTGTAATAGATTAAAAGTGTAAATAAAGTATTGACAAAAATTCTGAAATTTTGTAAGCTTAATTTATCAATGGTTGCCCTCCTGCAGGGTTAATTATTTAAAAAAGTGAAAAAATCCTTTAAAATCCATAATTGAGGTAATATAATGGAAAACAACACTATTCCTATTTCTATTTCAGAGCTAAAGCAGAAAAAGATTCCTGAACTAATGGATATGGCAACTTCTTTGAACATTGAAAACGCAACATCCATGAAAAAACAGGAGCTCATTTTCTCAATCCTTCAAAGTCAGATCGAAAAAATCGGGACTGTTTATGGGGCAGGTGTTCTTGAAATTCTTCCAGAAGGATTTGGATTTCTGAGAAGCCCTGATTACAGCTATCTTCCAAGTCCTGATGACATTTATGTCTCTCCTTCACAGATAAGAAAATTCAGTCTGAGAACAGGAGATCTAATCACAGGTCAAATCAGACCTCCAAAAGAAAACGAGAGATATTTTGCACTTCTCAAGGTAGAAACAATCAATGAAAAACCAGTTGAAGAAAGTATAATAAGACCTCTTTTTGATAATCTAACTCCCTATTATCCCACCGAAAAAATCAATCTTGAATATAACCCTTCAGATTATTCAACAAGAGTTATTGACTTGCTCATTCCTGTTGGAAAAGGGCAGAGAGGTTTGATTGTTGCTGCTCCAAGAACAGGAAAAACAATGCTACTTCAGTCAATAGCAAAAGCTATAAAAAAGAATCATTCTGAAATATATCTGATAGTTCTACTGATCGATGAAAGACCAGAAGAAGTTACAGACTGGCGCAGACAGGTTACAGGAGCTGAAATAATAAGTTCAACATTTGATGAACCTGCTCAAAGACACTGTCAGGTTTCAGAAATGGTTATTGAGAGGGCAAAAAGACTGGTGGAAGAAGGCAACGATGTTGTAATACTACTTGACAGTTTAACGAGGCTCGCCAGGGCATATAATGCAATGACACCTGCTTCCGGCAAAGTGCTTTCCGGTGGATTGGAAGCAACAGCATTACAGAGACCAAAAAGATTTTTCGGTAGTGCAAGAAATATCGAAGAAGGCGGTTCTCTCACCATTATTGCAACTGCCCTTGTAGAGACTGGAAGTAGAATGGATGATGTAATTTTCGAGGAGTTTAAGGGTACTGGAAACATGGAAGTCCATTTAGACAGAAAACTTGCTGATAAGAGAATTTTCCCCAGTATTGATATTGGTTCTTCCGGTACCAGAAAGGAAGAACTTCTTGTGCCTCCGGATGTTTTAAACAAAGTCTGGATTTTAAGAAAAGTTCTAAGCACTCTCAGCCCGATTGAGGCAATGGAATTTTTGCTAAGTAAACTCAAGGGAACAAAGTCCAATAAAGAATTTCTTGAGATGATGAACAAATGATTAAAACTGATGATTACTGTTTTGTCTGTGGTAAACAAAATCCAAAGGGTTTAAAAGCTGTATTCATTCATGGCAGTGGCAGATCTCAAGCAGTAATTGTTCTTGACAAAGAGTATCAGGGTTACAGTGGAATAGTTCACGGAGGAATTATATCAGCTTTACTTGATGAAGCCTGTGTGTATGCTGCAAACTCTCTTGGATACAACACTGTTACAGCAGAATTAAAAACAAGATTTAAAAAACCAACCTATCCAGGAGAAAAAATAACTGTAGAAGCTCAAGCAACCCAATTAAAATCAAAGCTCATTGAAGCAAAAGCATGGATAAAAAACTCTGAAAATTCCATAATTGCAGAAGCAGAAAGCAAACTAATAATAAAGGAAAAAACACAGTGATTCTGAGATTTTATAGAAAAGGCGTGCTTTCTGAATATAAGAAGCAAGAGCTTTTAAAAAAGGTTCAATCCGAGATTTCAGAAACTATTAAAAATATAGAAACAGAGTTCTGCTACAACATCTTGACAACAGAAAAATTAAATAACATTGAACTGGAGATTCTAATCTGGCTTTTGGCTGAAACTTTTGAGAAAGAAGCCTTTTCCCAGAAAAGTTTTCTCTCTCAGGACAATGGAATGATTTTTGAAGTCGGTCCCAGACTTAATTTTTCAACAGCATGGTCAACCTGTGCGGTTTCAATATTTAACTGCGTGGGGCTAAATAAAATTAAAAGGATAGAACGTTCTCGAAGATATAAATTAATTCCAGTGATTGATAATTTTCCTCAAAAACTTTTTCTTAATATGATTCATGACAGAATGGTTGAATGTCCATATCCAGAACCACTTAAAGATTTTTCTCACGGACAAACAGCAAAACCTTTAAAAATCGTTCCGGTTATTGAAGAAGGCAGAAAAGCACTGGAAAAAATAAATCAGGAACTTGGACTGGGGTGGGATAACTGGGATATTGATTTTTATTTAAGACTCTTCAGAGATCGACTCAAGAGAAACCCAACAGATGTTGAATGCTTTGACCTTGCTCAGTCAAACAGTGAACATTCAAGACACTGGTTTTTTAGAGGAATTCTCCTTATCGATGGAAAACCCGCTCCATACTCTCTTTTTGATATAGTAAAAGAACCTTTAAAGAAAAATCCTCGAAATTCAGTAATCGCATTCAAAGATAACTCAAGTGCCATATATGGATCAAAAATTCAATACTTGCAACCTTTAAAACCCGGTAAATCATCCAGATTTAAAATAAAAAATGAGCTTTATCATCTGATTTTCACAGCGGAAACCCATAATTTCCCAACAGGTGTAGCTCCTTTCCCAGGCGCTGAGACCGGCACTGGTGGAAGAATTCGTGATATTCATGCAACAGGCAAAGGTGCTTTAACAGTTGCAGGAACAGCAGCTTACTGTGTCGGCAATCTCCATATTCACGATTATGAACTGCCATGGGAAGATAAATCATTTAAATACCCTGGTAATCTTGCAAAACCTCTTCAAATAGAGATTGAGGCAAGCAACGGTGCATCTGACTATGGCAATAAATTCGGTGAACCATTAATTGCAGGTTTTACCCGCTCCTTTGGATTAAGACTCAGAGACGGAGAAAGAATTGAGTGGATAAAACCAATTATGTTTACAGGCGGAATTGGGCAGATAAATGCGACTCATATTGAAAAGGATCCTCCTCAACAAGGAATGTATGTGGTAAAAATCGGTGGTCCTGCATACAGAATTGGAATAGGAGGTGGAGCAGCTTCCTCTGTTGTTTCCGGAGAACTCAGTGAAGAACTTGATTTCAATGCTGTGCAGCGTGGTGATGCTGAGATGGAAAACAAACTCAATAGAGTGGTTCGAGCCTGCGTTGAGCTCGGCGATAAAAATCCTATAGTAAGTATCCATGACCAAGGTGCTGGTGGAAACTGTAATGTGGTTAAAGAACTGGTCTATCCTGAAGGAGCAAAGATTGATATAAGAAAAGTAATTGTTGGAGATGAAACTCTTTCAGTTCTTGAAATATGGGGTGCTGAGTATCAGGAGAATGATGCAATATTAATAAAAAAAGAGAGCGTGAAAACACTTGAAACGATATGTGAAAGAGAGCGTCTTCCCTGGTCAATAATTGGTGAAGTAACAGGAGATGGACAACTGATTGTTTATGATAGCAGGGATGGACAAATTGCAGTTAAGTTTGACCTTAAAGATGTTCTTGGAGAAATCCCCAAAAAAGAGTTCAGACTTCAGACAGTTGAAAGAAAACTTGAACCATTAAAAATTCCAGAAAATTTAACAATCAAAGATGCGCTAAACAGAGTTTTGAGACTTCTTTCTGTTGGCTCAAAAAGATTTTTAACAAATAAAGTGGATCGATCTGTTACAGGATTGATTGTAAGACAACAGTGTGCAGGTCCTGTTCAACTCACTGTCTCAGATGTGTGTGTTGTTGCGCAGAGCTATTTTGGTAATACCGGAATAGCCCATGCTATTGGTGAACAGCCATTAAAGGGCATCATTAATCCAATGGCAATGGCGAGACTGTCAGTAGCAGAGGCTCTTACAAATATAGTCTGGGTAAAAATATCTCATATTGAAGATATAAAATGCTCTGCTAACTGGATGTGGGCTGCAAAACTTTCAGGTGAAGGTGTCCGTCTTTATCAGGCAGCCGAGGCAATGTCTGAATTAATGATAAAACTTGGTATAGCAATTGATGGCGGCAAAGATTCTCTTTCAATGGCTGCAAGAGTAAAAAATCAAGAAGGAGTCGAGATTGTTAAATCTCCTGGAAGCCTTGTAATTTCTGCATATGCTCCATGTCCTGATATACAAAAAGTAGTAACTCCAGATATAAAACATGCAGGAGAAAGTATAATTTTATTTATTGACCTTTCAAGAGGCAAAAAACGACTTGGAGGAACTGCATTGGCTCAATGCTTTAATCAAACTGGAGATGCTTCCCCTGATCTTGAAGATCCTGAACTTTTAAAACAGACTTTTAACACCATCCAGACATTGATTGACAGAAAATTAATTCTTTCTGGTCATGACCGTTCAGACGGAGGGCTGATAACAACCCTGCTTGAGATGGCATTCTCCGGTTCATGCGGTCTTCATATAAAACTGAAAAATGAAATTCAGGAACAAGAGCTTATTCCTGAACTTTTCAATGAAGAGCCGGGTATTGCAATAGAAGTGAATCTAAAACAGATTAAAAAAGTCAGAAAAGCCCTCGATGTAAACAACATACCTTTTTATGAAATCGCAAAAACTTTAAATGAAGATAGAATTATTATTGAATACAGAGATAAAACAATTTTTGAAGAATCAATGACCAGTCTTAGAGACATCTGGGAAGAAACAAGCTATCGACTTGATATGTTACAGGCAAATCCTGAATGTGTAAAAGAAGAAAAAACAGTAATCTATGCAAGGACTGCTCCTGAGTACACACTTAGTTTCACACCAGAAAAAACTCCTGCAATTTTGCTTAAAAAGAATGCTAAACCATCTGTAGCAATAATTCGTGAGGAAGGAAGTAATGGAGATAGAGAAATGGCTGCTGCATTTTACCTTGCTGGATTTGAGCCATGGGATGTATGTATGCAGGATTTGATTGATAAAAAAATCTCTCTCAGTGCGTTTAAAGGTGCTGTATTTGTTGGTGGGTTCAGTTTTGCAGATGTTCTTGATTCAGCAAAGGGATGGGCGGGATGTATCAAGTTTTCACATTTAAAAAAGGAGTTCGAAGATTTCTATATGAGGGAAGATACATTCAGTCTTGGAGTCTGCAATGGATGCCAGCTAATGGCACTTCTTGGCTGGATTCCATGGTATGGAATTGCGGAGACCAGACAGCCTAGATTTATAAGAAATGATTCAGGACGATTTGAATCTCGATGGAGCAGTGTTAAAATATTACCTTCACCATCAATTATGCTTAAAAATATGGAAAACTCTCAACTTGGAATATGGATAGCTCATGGAGAAGGAAGAGCATATTTTTCTGATCAAGAAATATTAAAAACCGTGCTAGAGAAAAACCTTGCACCAATACGATACATTGATGATGATGGAAGGATTACTGAGTCATATCCATTTAATCCAAATGGTTCTCCTTCAGGAATAACCGCTTTATGCACAGAAGATGGGCGTCACCTTGCAATGATGCCTCATCCAGAAAGGTCATTTTTACTATGGCAGTGGCCATGGCTGCCTGAAAGCTGGAAAAAATTAAAAGCATCTCCATGGCTTAAGCTTTTTCAGAATGCCCGTAAGTGGTGTGATGATCTTCTTTAAATTTGACATCTCCTAAAAAATTAAGCTATATTAGTGTTTCTATGCATAACTTTCTAAAAGATAAACTATCTGAAGCACTTAAAAAACTTAATTATCCTCAGATTGAGATTGAGGTTGAAATTCCCAAAAATGAAGCTTTTGGTGATTTAAGTACACCCATTGCAATGGAAATTTCAAGACATTTAAAAAAACCTCCAAGAACAATTGCTGAAGATATAATCTCAACCATTGACAGAGATATTTTTGAAGATATTCAAATAGCAGGTCCTGGATTTATAAATTTCACATTCAAAAATAACTATATTTTTTCAGAACTATCAGAGTGCTTAAAAGAGGAAGAAGCTTTTTTTGTTCAAAATACAGGAAAGGGTAGAAAAATTCAGATAGAGTTCGTAAGTGCCAATCCCACAGGTCCTCTTCATCTTGGACATGGTAGAGGTGCTGCTTTAGGTGCTGCACTGACAAACATCCTCAGAGAAGCCGGATATAATGTCTCAACTGAATACTATATCAATGATGCCGGTAAACAGGTTGAACTTCTCGGTTTGAGTGTTTATGTTGCTTTGCAAAAACTCTTTGGGAAAGAGATGGAATTACCCGAAGAATGCTATAAAGGTGAATATATAAATGAACTGGCAAAAGAAATTTACGATCTTTATAAAAATGATTTAAAAGATAAAAGTTTTGATGAAGCGGGTGACCTTTTAATTGAGTTTTCTTATAAAAAAATTCTGAATGACATTATGAAAGATCTTGAAGATTTCGGAGTTGTGTTTGATAAATGGATAAGCGAAAGAAAGCTCTATCACACAGGTGAAGTTCAGAGAACAATCCTCAAACTCAAAGAACTTGGATATGTCTATGAAAAAGATGGAGCTTTATGGTTTAAATCAACAGCTTTTGGAGATGATAAAGACAGGGTTATCATAAAAAATGATGGAACATACACTTATTTTGCCTCAGATATTGCATATCATAAAAACAAAATTGAAAGAGGATTTGACGAACTCATAAATATCTGGGGAGCTGACCATCATGGATACATTCAAAGAGTAAAAGCCGCTGTTCAGGCACTTGGCATGAGCCCATCTCAGATTAAAATACTCCTTGTTCAGATGGTAAATCTTCTCAGAGAGGGAAAGCCCGTTCAGATGTCAAAAAGGGCTGGAACTTTTGTTACTCTGAGAGAACTTATTGATGAAATAGGTGCTGACACTACAAAATTTATCTTTCTTACTCGCAGACATGACTCTCAACTTGAGTTTGATATTGAGATTGCCAAGAGACAATCACAGGAAAATCCTGTTTATTATGTTCAGTATGCTCATGCAAGAATTAACAGTATTTTTGAAAAAGCTGATATCAACCCTGAAAAATTTTCAGGAGAACTTTTCAATGAAAATGAGATTAAAATCATAAAAAAAGTACTCATGTATCCAATGATATTTGACTTGAGCGTACAGATGAGAGAACCCCATAGAATAACATTTTATCTTCAGGAACTCGCAGCTATGTTTCACAGTTATTATCACAAATACAGAGTCGTATCTGAAGACAGCAATTTAACAGAAACGAGACTCTGTCTTTGTAGAGCTGTGATGCTTGCCTTAAGACATGGATTAAAAATGCTCGGAGTGAAAGCTCCGGAGAAAATGTAAAAAAGTTTAAAATATACCAAATTTAATAGCATCAGCCATTTTTACAACTTTAGCCATAAATTCAACATCATGAACCCTTACGATGTTGGCTCCATTAAGCACTGATATTGCAACGGCTGAAGCTGTTCCTTCAACTCTCTTTTCAGGTGATCTTTCATTTAAAATCCTTCCAATAAAACTCTTTCTTGATACTCCAATAAGGATTGGCTTACCTAAATTGGAAAATACTCTGAGATTTTTTATTATCTCAAGATTATGCTCTGGTAACTTACCAAATCCAATACCTGGATCAACAATCATCATGTTTTCATCTACACCTGCCTGCTTTGCAATAATTATAGAATATCTCAAGTACTCAAGAATTTCCGGTATAAGAGCCTCATAGCAAGGTTTTTGTTGCATATTTCGAGGAGTTCCATTTATGTGCATAATAATAACTGGAACCTTGTATCTGTTGACAATTTCAGGCATTGCTGGATCAAATCTAAGGCCACTTATATCATTGATAATTGTTGCACCAGCTTTGATTGCCTCTTCTGCAACAATGGCTTTGTAAGTATCAATGGAAATAGGAATAGAAACTTTCTTACAGATGCTTTCAATTACAGGAACAACTCTGTTTAATTCTTCATCAATACTTACTGGTTCTGCACCTGGACGGGTTGACTCTCCTCCGATATCAATGATATCAGCACCTTCCTCAACTAGACGAAGTGCATGGTCAACAGCTTTCTGCAAACTAAAATATTTACCACCATCGGAGAAAGAATCAGGAGTTACATTGACAATTCCCATTATATAAGTTTTTTTGAGGAAATCTAATTCGAAATTATGAAAACTAAGCTTCATGCAGCTTTTTTGAACTCTGAAATAATCTCGTCTATTTCTGGAGCTTCAAGGGTTTCTCTTTCAAGTAAAGCTTTTGCAATTGCATCAAGAATGGGTTCATTATTTGAAAGTAGTTCTCTTGTCTGACTATAAGCTTCAGTCACAATTCTCTTAGTTTCTTCATCAATCTCTTCTGCTGTTTTGTCAGAGTAGTCTCTATGTTTTGCAATTTCTCTTCCAAGAAATACATGTTCTTCCCTTTTACCAAATGTAAGAGGCCCCATTCTATCACTCATTCCCCATTCAGTAACCATTTTTCTTGCTAGTTCTGTAGCTCTTTCAAGGTCATTACCAGCTCCTGTTGTCATTGTCTTTAAGGCAATCTCCTCTGCAACTCTTCCTCCAAGAAGAACCTTTAGCGTACCATAGAGATAATCCTTTGAATATGTATAACGGTCATCAAGGGGAAGTTGCTGAGTTACTCCAAGAGCTCGTCCTCTTGGAATTATACTTACTTTATGTATTGGATCAGTAGAGGGTGTAAGTTTTGCTACAAGAGCATGTCCGGCTTCATGATAAGCTGTAATTCTTCTTTCTTCATCACTTAAAACCATGCTTTTTCTTTCAATGCCCATCAAAACTTTATCCTTTGCTGATTCAAAATCCACCATATGAACAGTATCACTGTTTCTTCTAGCAGCTATCAAAGCTGCTTCATTTACCAGATTTGCCAGATCTGCTCCTGAAAATCCCGGCGTTCCTCTTGCAATTTTTTCAAGATCAACATCGCTGTCAAGAAGAATCTTTTTTGTATGAACTTTGAGTATTTCAACCCTGCCCTTTACATCTGGCAGAGGAACAACAATCTGGCGATCAAACCTTCCAGGTCTCAATAAGGCAGGATCTAAAACATCAGGTCTGTTAGTTGCTGCAAGTACAATAATTCCTTCATTACTCTCAAATCCATCCATCTCAACAAGAAGTTGATTAAGAGTCTGTTCCCTTTCATCATGGCCTCCACCAACTCCTGCTCCACGCTGTCTTCCAACAGCGTCTATTTCATCAATAAATACAATACATGGAGAGTTTTTCTTTGCTTGATCAAAAAGGTCACGAACTCTGCTTGCTCCAACACCAACAAACATTTCAACAAAATCTGAACCAGATATTGAAAAAAAAGGCACTCCTGCTTCACCTGCAATTGCTTTTGCAAGAAGCGTTTTTCCTGTACCCGGAGAACCAACAAGAAGAATACCTTTAGGAATTTTTGCTCCAAGTTTTATATATTTTTGTGGATTTGTAAGAAAATCAACAATTTCCTTAACCTCTTCCTTTACTTCCTCAATACCTGCAACATCTGAAAATGTTACTTTTACTGTTTTATTTGAAATCATCTTGGCTCTTGCCTTACCAAATGACATGGCACGGCTACTTCCAGCCTGCATCTGTTTCATGAATAAAACCCACAGAAATACAAGGAAAATTACAGGACCCCATGATATAAGAAAATTAATATACCATGGTGTCTGATCAGGCGGTTTTACAGAAATTTTAACGCCATGAGAAGAAAGCTCTTTTACAAGCTCTGGATAGTTTATGTAATAAGTTTTAAACTCTGAACCATCCTTAAGTTTACCTGTTATTGCATTGTCCTTTATTAATACTTCATCTACCTGTTCACTCTGAACTTTAATGAGAAATTCAGAAAATATTATCTCCTTTTCATTTTTTTTAGGAACACTTAAAATATTAAAAAGAGCAATTATTGATACACCAATTACTAACCATATTAAAAATGTTTTTAAAGAACCCTTTGCCTGTCCATTCATAAATTAATTTTACCTTAAAAGAGCTATAAAAGTAAAAAAACAGGGCTAAATGTAGTAAAATTAAACAAGTAACAAAAAAGGAGTTAGTAATGAAACAAAGTTTTTACAGGCTTTTGCATCCAAAAATTGTCTTTTTCCTTACATCAGCAGGAAGGGACGGAAGAGACAATGTCATGTCATGTGCATGGTCCACTCCGGTATCTGAAGAGCCTCCTAAAGTAATTGTGGCAGTTTCAAAAGAACACTATACCGCAGAGTTAATTCTTGAAACCGGCGAGTTCGCCATTAATATTCCCACAAAAGATTTGATTAAAGCTATATGGATATGCGGAACAAAGTCAGGCAGAGAAATGGATAAGTTCAAGGAAGCAAAACTTAAAAAGCTTAAAGCAATTAAAATCTCTGCACCTTTAATAGAGGGTTGCGCAGGATTTATTGAATGCAAGCTAAATCAGGTTATAGACGCTGGAGAGTGCTATGCTTTTCTGGCTGATGTAATTGTATCATCGGTTGATGAAAGATATTTCTCAAAAGGAGTATGGCTTCCAAACAGTATTCCAATGCATCTTGGAGGGAAAAAAATTGTTTATTTTGGAGATTAAATAATTGCATTGAGATATTATAAAAGCTTTGAAACATATATAGTTAAGATTTAACTTTTATAGTATTTTTATTGTTTCTACATCAAAGGATTTAGTCTGGAAATTATATGTTTTTCTTTTAATTATTAATCGCCATTTATTATTGGCTCTATTTATTTCATAAATATTATAGCCACCGATTTGATTATGTTTTCTTAAAGTATAGGCTAATGGAGAAGCGCTAATTACAGGAATCTTACCATTTATTGAGGAAAAGTATCTTATACTGAAGCGATGAATATGTCCATATAAAACTAAGTTTATTATACCTGTTTTTAGAATTTTGATGATCTCCTTTGTATTGATAAGTGCTTTGTTCCAGAAAGTTATGCCATTTATTGGAGGATGATGAATTAACAGAATATTGAAATATCTGTTATCCAATCTTTCAGTTATCTCTTGCAATTTTTTTATCTGTGATTGTGTCAAATAACCGTAAGACACAACAGGAGGAGTAACAACAGCTGAATTTACACCGATTAAAGCACAATTATTAATGATTTTTACAAAAGGATATTGTAACCGAAACTCTTTATAAAAATGTTTTTTACCCTCTGAGATATAAAAATCATGATTACCAGGAATTATCGAGATATTTTCTTGTGAATGAAGTGACTGCAGAAAAGTTTTAACCTTATAAAACTCCTCTGGCAGGCATAATTGGGTTAAATCACCAGTAACTACAATGTGATCAAGTTGTTCTTTTTTGATATCGTCTTTAATCTCTTTTAACATTGAAAAATCAAATCGTTTACCTTTTGATAACTTCCAGAAAATATAACCATACAATCTCTTGGACATTAACTGTTTTATTGTTATATTTTCCGGGTAACTATAGTGAATATCTGTGAGATGTCCTATTTTTGTTGTATTATGCATAACAATTTGATACTATCTCTGAATGCATCTCATACCATCTTTTTTTAAATATATCTACAACATCCTCATCTCTTATAATTGCTAATATTTCGTGATTTTCATATAAGGACCTCTTAGTTAAATTTAGACTTCCCAGACATACAGATTTTTCTTGTTGTTTTTCTAAAATTATAAATTTATTGTGCATAGGATACTTTTTCGGATGGATATATCTTTTGTAATCGATGGAGTATTTATTTAATAAAGATTCTATCTTTTCAGGAAAACGTCTTTCAGTATCATGGGAAATTATCTGAATATTGACTCCTTTTTTAGCAAGCCTATACAAAGCATCAGCAATTGTTTTTGCTGTAAAATGTGAAATTGCGATATAGATGTTGTCATTTTTTTCAGCTCTATTTAAGAAGTTTAACAAAGTTTTTTTCCCTGCCCATGGGAAAAAATATATATCCATTTTTCTGGTGATTATTTTCGCAGGAAATCTTTTAATTAACTCATACCAACCATGCCTGACAGCTTTCATGTACTGACAGTGCCTGTACAAAAATCCATTGATATCATTTTCCATATCGAGTTCAACAAGATAATTATGCCCTCTATCTTGATCTCCTATGAGTTCGATTACATGGGGATCATCATTTTCTCTCCCAGATGGATTAAAAGTGCCTATATATGTAAAACACTTATTATCGTCTTTAAAATAATAAATTTTTTCATGAATTTTTGGTAACTTTCTTGTAATTTTTTTATGAGATTTTCGATGCGTTATATAATGTGTTACATAATGTGTTATATAATGAATGTATATTTTATTACTGTTTTTAAGAAAGTTGTATACCTCATCATTTGCGAATTCAACTCTTGGTTTTGCTTCTAAAACAACAGAAACCTTTACTCCTCTGTCAGCAGCTTCAATTAACTTTTCAGCCAGATAAAAATCTCTGAAATAGTAAGTAACCCAGAAAATCTCACCACCTGGGTTGATTGAAGAGACTTTTTCTGCTAGAAGATTCCTTAGATGATAAGGAGGTTTATCAGGACCGCCAAAGTATATTTTCATCTACTGAGTATCTTATTTACCAGTATAAGGTCTTCAATTTTATCCACATCAATACATGCTTCAGGAAATGGCATGATAATAAGTCCTATATTTACATTGAGCTTTTTTGACATTATTTTAAGAGCTTTATCGGAGGTGAGCAGTCCGAGAGCAAAAAGGATAAGACCATACAGAGGCATGAGCATCATCGCCATTTTAAAAGGATTTTTTCTTACACGTTCTACTTTCTTCCAAAGCATTATCACTTCTTTACAGTTAGAATTCATAATAGCAAAAAGATTACAAAAGCAAAGAGAAACATCATTCAATTTTAAAACAGTCCTTTTTGATTCAGGATACTTTGCTTTAACATCTTTGTAATTGTTAACACCAATCAATATATCTTTCCCTGATTCTGAAGCCATTTTGAGGAAATAGTCTATCCACTCTTTTTTTATAAGTACATTATCAGAAGTTGTTATAAATGTTTTACTATTATCCTTTACTTCCTCAAAAATGGACAAAATGCTTTCAACAGGGCTGGTCTTCTGCGGTTTAAATTCAATTTTATTTAAACGCAAGAGTTCCTGCAATTCGATTGATTTTCCCAATAACAATGGATTACCGATAACATAGATATGCTCTATTAAATCGCTTTGCATAAGTGCATTAAGGACATATACAATCATGGGCCTATCTTTTATTTTTATAAGAGACTTGGCTTCAGCATTGGCATATTTTAGTAATTCATTCTGTTGCTGACTTTCAGCTCTCTCTCCAGCTAAAACTATTGCCCGGTACATAAAATAAGTTATAATTAAACATGAATAAAAATCAAGAAATAAAAGATGGAGAAAAAAATGAAGTTTAAACTTTTTAATATATTTATTTTTTTAATTTTAATCTTTTTTTCTGCAAATATTGCTTTCTCATCTCAAGGCATGACTAAACAGGAGTTAATATACAATATAAACTATTACATAAACAAAGCTGATGCTCTAGATGGAGATAACAGTGAAAGGGTAGAATACTTCAAAAAAGCATCAGAACTTGCAAAATCTTTCACAGAAAAATATCCGGATGATGATGCAGGGTATGCTTATCTGGCTTATAGCTTAGGTTCCATAATAAAAAATGCTTCTTTTTATAAAAAAATCTCTCTAACCAGAGAGGCTAAAACAGCAGCGGATAAAGCTTTGCAAATAAATAAAACCAATTCTATGGCATTGTTTATATTAGGCATGATAAATAGAGAGTCTGCAGAACTTGAGGGTGTGCAACGAACATTAGCCAGGCAATTTTTAAGCGATATTGTTAATGACTCTTCCTTTGAAAAGGCAATCAAATATTTTCAAAGAGCTGTTGAATTAGATGCAAATAATATTCAATACCTCTACGAATTAGCCAAAACATATGAAAAAATAAATGAGATGGATAAAGCTAAAAGCATATATAACAGAATATTAAAACTTGAAATAAAAAATGGTAAAGATAAAAAATACGTTGAAAAAACAAAGCGTAGAATTAATAAGCTGATTTAAAAAAATGAATAAATTAAAAGTATTAAAAAGGTTATTTGAACTTCTCAAACCTTATAAATCCAGATTAATTACAGCCTTTCTAGCAACAATTGGAGTTTCAGCCACTACAGGTGCGCTTGCATATGTTATTAAACCAATAATGAATTACATATTTGTTAATAAAGAAAGCCAATATTTGTATACATTACCAATTGCTGTTATTCTGATTTTTTTAATAAGAGGAGTTTTTTTTATTTATCAAAACTATCAGATGACATTCTGTGCTATAAAAGTTTTAGGACAGTTAAGGAGTCTTCTCTATCAAAAGATTATCAGATTACCTCTTGAATTTTTCGACCAATCCCGAGTTGGTTACCTGATGTCTCGTATAGTTAACGATGTAGAGCTTATAAGAAGAGGCATTCCAATAATAAATACATTAGCACAAAGGGCAATTACTACATTGGTATTGATAGGCGTGGCTTTTTATCAGAGTTTTATCTTGACACTCTGTTTCTTAATCGTTTTACCATTGGTTGTTTATACAAACTACTATATAAATAAAAAATTAAGAAAATTTTCGCACAAAAGGCAATCAAAAGTCGCGGATTTATCGTCAATATTGCAGGAAATATTTAATTCAATGATGGTAGTAAAATCAGCTGCTACAGAAACCAAAGAGATTGAGAAATTTGACAGAGAAAATAGATGGTTGGAGAAAATTACTTTAAAAAGAGAAATATATAACATGATGAATGCACCCATTATACAAATATGCCTTGGGATTGGAATGGGCATTGTGCTGCTATTTGGAGGCTCACTTGTTATAAAAGGAGAAATGACTCCTGGCGGGTTATTTTCTTTTCTTACTGCATTAATTTTGATATTCAGACCGCTTGGAAAAGTAGGTGATGCAAATATCAGAATACAGGAAGCTATTGTTGGAGCTGAAAGAGTTTTTTCTCTTCTTGATTCTCCTGATATTAAGGAAGAGGAGACTGGAAAAATAGAATTAAAAGAGCCTTTTCAGGAACTAATTTTCAAAAATGTGTATTTTACTTATCCTGGATCAAGTGAGCCAGCATTAAAAAATATCAATTTCACTGTAAAAAGAGGACAAAAGGTAGCTATTATAGGACCATCCGGTGCTGGGAAAAGCACAATTGTTAAATTAATTACACAGTTTTATAGACCAACAAAGGGTAATATTTTAATTAATGGAAGAGATATCTCTGAATTTACATTGAAAAGTCTCAGAAAATATATAAGTATTGTTACTCAGGGCAGCACACTTTTTAATACATCAATAAGGGAAAATATTTTGTATGGAACAGAAGAGATTGATGATAATAAACTGCGTGAAGTAGCATCTATAGCATATGCTGATAGTTTCATAGAAAATCTACCCAATGGCTATGATACTATTGTAAGAGAGCGTGGAAGCGCTTTATCAGAAGGGCAAAAACAGCGTATTATAATAGCAAGAGCACTATTAAAAAATCCGGAATTACTCATCTTAGATGAAGCAACATCTGCTCTTGATACAGAATCAGAATTTCTAGTGAGAAAAGCAATTGAGAACCTTCTAAAGGGAAGGACTGCTATTATAATAGCGCACAGATTAACAACAATATTGAATGCAGATAAGATTATCGTGCTTGACAGAGGTGAAATTGCTGATCAGGGGATCCATGATGAATTACTGAGTAGATGCGACCTTTATAAAAAGCTTTATGAATTAGAATTTGCCTCTGACGTTGAAGATACAGAATATGCTCATGTCTTATAAATAATTAGTATTAAATCCTCTGGTCCAGTAGTTATTCTTGATTTTTCCTTACCCTTATTGAAGAACTTTGTCTGCTCGTTTCTTCCATGTATAGTTTCCTATAAAATCTTCATATGCGTTACTTCCAAGTTTTCTTCTTAAAGTTTCATCTTTTAATTTATAAATAGCTTTAACCCATGCATCAATATCATCAGGTGGCACTAGTATAGCGTTGTTTTCATTCAAAAATTCTCTTATAACTGGCAGATCACTTGCTATTATAGGTTTTTTATGTGCCATATATTGAAATATTTTAAGAGGACAGGTAATATCTCCGTAGTTTCTTTTTGTAATATATTTATCATCAATATCACCAACGATGGATACAACTATTTTCTGATTTGGTACTAAACATATATCAAGAGCATTAATGTAAAGTGCTAATTTTTTTTGATCTATAAATCCATGGAAATAAATATTAGTTGATTTAATATAACCTTTCCAATACCGAATTTCTTTGTCAGTTCCACCTATTATATGAAAATCAACATCAGGCATTTTACTTGCAACTTCTACAATAATCTCCATACCTTTCCCTTTATATAAATTACCAACATAACCAACCTGTAAAACTTCCTTTCTTTTTCTGAGAGTATCATTTTTTTCAGAATTGGTTACTTCATCAGCACCGTTAGGGCATACAATAATTTTGTCGCCGTTTATTTTATATGTATTAATATAATATTCTTTTAATTTATGTGTAACTACAATGATTTTTTCAAGATTTTTAGATTTAAGTAGAAGATGAAAAAATACTCTATCTCTTTGATGTGGCAGTTTATTATGTAATTCAATTATTACCTTATAATTAAACAAAGCTGCAAGTGCACATCCTATAACTGATCTTCCATACACCAGATCAGGCTTTATCTTATTTATATATTTTAAAGCCAATAAATTATAGTTAATTCTTTTTGTCAATAACTTTAATGGAAATGTTCTAACCGGGATTTGCTGTATTTTAAAAATATTTTTTACATCATAGAATTTATATATATCGCTTACTTTATTTACATATTTATCATTTTTTTGGATTGGCATTAAAAGAATCACTTCATGGCCATTACTAGCAAACGCATTGCACATCTTCATAATGTGAATACTACTTGCCACGTTTGAAGGGATAGACGAGTAACAGATATAAACTATCTTCATTCAAAATGTCCCTTTATAATGGATACAATCATCCGCTTATATTCTCTTCTTAAGAATAATCTATAATGTTACGAATTTGTCAAGACAGTGAAATTCTTATAAAATATACCAGACATGTATAGAACCCTGCTTCTAACAGTATTCAAAAGCTCTATCCAGCTGTGGGAATTTTTGCTAAATTAGAGATACTAAGGGATGGTCTCATTTACATACTCTCTGGAGCCATGCATTAAAAGCATGCTTTTATATATTTTTTCGATTGTTTTAGCACGCTGTTCATTTGTGCAGAGCTTGTAGACTAACTCTCTTCCATTTTTTGCAAATAACTTTGCTTTATCAGGATTATCAATTAAATAAATAATTGCTTTGCTCAATGCGTCTGAATCTCCTGGGGGAACAAGAAGGCCAGTTTTATGATCTTGAACAAGTTCTCTATTACCTGCAACATCAGTGGAGACAACAGGTATTTCCATTGCTAAAGCTTCTCGTACTGCACCAGTTAACCCTTCACCTCGTAATGATGCACAGACTAAAACATCAAGTGCTGCCATAGCATTCTGTATATCTTTATAAAATCCAGCAAAATAAACTTTTTTTTCTATATCCAGAGACTTTGCCAGTTCACGTATCTTTTTATCATCACCATCTCCAATAAAGACGAAATATGTATCAGAATGAGATTTAAGAACGAGTTTAGCTGCATGTAAAAAAACATCCTGCCCCTTTTTTTTACTTGCAAAAGAGCCAACAAGACCGATAACCTTTGCATTTTCTGGAATGCCCCATTTTGCCCGCATCTGTAAACCGCTTATTCCTGGGTAAAATATATCAGGATCAAAACTACCATAAACAACTTCTATTTTAGATTCATCAATTCCATCTTTGACCAACGCCTCTTTGACAGCATATGAAACAGCAATAATTTTATCTACATAATGTTTATGAATATAATAAACCAGAGATTGCTTTTTAAAAGGATATACTGTTCCACGGTTGGCAACCCATATAAACTGTTTTTTATTCCAAACAGAAAAAAAAACTGCTAATAATGCTCTATTTTTATGTGTGTGAACAATATCCGGCTTATCTTTTAAAATTTTTTGTCTCAATTTTAATAGAGAAATGGGATTTTTAAGATTATAAAAAAAAATTGGAATATGATATTTGTTCAATCTCTCAAATTCTTTATCAATTTGCTTATCATCAGGATTTTTAAAAAAACACTGAACATTATGACCAAGTTTACCCAGAGCAATCGCAAGATTAACGCACTGGATAGCACCACCTCTTATTATACTGTCATGAGAATCAACCATATATATAGTTAATGGGTCTTTTATGTGAAAGCTATCAGAGTTAGTTACGATCATTCTTTAAAACTCTGTCTATAAAATTTAAAAAACCTGCCTTTGGCCGATACGAAAAATCAACCTCATCCTGTACCTGACATTTTTCACACAAAGTTCCTTTAACATTGCCAGCTAAGTAGTTGTGTCTATATTCAAGATAAGGTTTATCGTTCCATACTTCATAAAGCGATTTTTGTGAAACATTGCCTAAAATAGTAGTCCGTTCCCAATCAACACAGCATAATACACAATCTCCATTAAATAAAATATAGGCTTGCGTAAAAAGCCTCTCACAATCAGATAAAGGCCTCATTGGTCTGATATTCAACAAATTTTTAGATACAGCATCGTGAGCTCTATTTTCAAGTGCATGAATATTTACTGTAATACCTCTTGAGTTCCAGTATTCTCTGATCTCAGCTAACTCCTTATCTATAGCAGATGTGTGAATCATGGTTACTTTGATGCGTGGCTTTTTTGCTTTCATACGCTTTTTTATTTCTAAAAACATATTAATTTTCTTTAAATTCTCTTCCCAATTCAAATTACGCATGCTTTTTTCATATGTTTCTTTACGTATCCCGTGAAAGCTAAAATGTAACCTATCCATACCACTGTTAATGAGTCTAACCGCTAGTTCTTCTGTAAGTAAGCTACCATTAGTATTAATTTTTATACGAGTGTATGTTTTTTTCTTTTTAGCAATATATGAAATAAGATCAGGTAACCGTTTATCTGCTAAAGGTTCATTCATTAAATATAGACTTATTCTTTTTACAGGATATTTTACTGCCTTATCAATAATTTTATAAAATAAATCCTCATCCATTTTTCCATGTTCTAAGTTTTTAAAAGTCTTACCATGAGGGCAAAAAATACAATCGGCATTACAACCTGTTTGGGTTTGAATTTGAATAACTGAAGGAAATAGTCCAACAGGTTTTTGTCTGTAAATATAACGTCTTATAAAAGCATCTAATTTAGTTGTATCTTGCAGTAAAAAATAACGCTTTGCCATCTTTGTCGCATTCAAAATTAAAAATACGTTCTACTATAAGAATAGCCTAAACTAAACCATCAATGTCAAATTCATAATTTTCCTTGTAATTTTGCATTGAAAATTGACCCACCTTTTGCATGAAAAATTACAATTATTGCACGATCACTTCCCTCTCTATATTATAACTACAAAAAATTATTTAATAACATACTAAACTGCTTCCCAATAAGAGTTATGTCAAATAATGAAATAGCTCGCTGTCTAGCTAAACAACTTAATTGTTGTCTTAATTCATCATTATTTAATAGAGTTTCTATTGCAATTATTAATTCATCTAAATTTTCAATATTAACTAACCAACCTGCAGGTCCTAAAACTTCTGACATTGGTTCAATATTATTTGCAATACAAGGACAACCGCATGCCATAGCTTCTAATAAAGACATCCCAAATCCTTCTTCGAGAGAAGGAAACACAAATAATGTAGCCTGCTGATACAAACTTATTAAATCATCATCATTAATATTTTCTAAAATTATAACTTTGTCATTTATTAACGATTCATTAATAAAATTAATACATTTTTGATAATACTGAGACACTTCCTTATGTTTAGAAGAAAATGCACCACTACTAGGACCAACTAATATTAATTGTAACTTGCTGTATTTGATTTTGTTTTTATTAATTAATATTTGAAAAGCCCTTAAGAGCGTTAATTGATTTTTTCGTTTAGTAAATTTTGCTACATAAAGTAAATATTTTTTATAATTATTATTTTTTAATGGTTTATATTTATTTGTATCAATTGCATTATATATAATTTCAATTTTTGCAGGATGAATACCGTTCTGTATTTTTCTTTTTTTTTGAATTGTACTTATTGCTATTATTTTATCTGTTTTTTTTGCTAAATAATAATAAAATCTTTTTACTTTGGTAATAGGAGGAACCCAAAACTCGTGATCTAATTCCCAAGCTATAAAGGTTTTTTTTCTAAGTTGTGAATATAAAAAAGAAGAAAAGAAATTTCGCTGATGCGTAGAAATTATAACATCACAATCAATATAAAAAAATTTTAAAAAGTTACAAATACCGTAATAAATAAAACTTTTTATTGAACTTATTTTAGGTATTTTAGAATATTCTATAATTTTAATACCGGCTTTATTACTATTCTTTGCATCTCCAATAATAGTTATATTATATTTAGTTTGAAGATTACAAAGTTGATAAATAATTAATTTTTGTATAGCCCCGCCCTTTTTACCAAATAAAGATTTTAATCCTATGCAATTTATAAGAATTTTCATTTAGTATGCTCCTTATTTGAAAAAAAGATTTAATTTTTATTTTTAATTAAATTCATATATTTTTTTTCAAGTTCTTTGTTTAATATTAATATATTATAATTTTTCTCTATATGCTTTCGCCCTACTGTGCCCATTTCGCCCCATTTATCAGGGTTAGATATAAGATATTCCATTTTCTCAACCAAAGCGGAAACATTTCTTTCAGGTATCAAAAATCCTGACTCTCCATCTTTTACTACTTCAGGAATACCGCTATGATATGTTGATATAACAGGTAAACCACACGCCTGTGCCTCCATCAAAACCACTGGAGTACCTTCCATATCACCATTTGATGCAGTAACACTATGCAATACAAAGATATGAGATTCTTTATAGAGCTTTGCAGTCTCAGAATCTGAAACTGCTCCCATAAAAAAAATATATTCCCTCAAGTCAAGCTCATCAGTCATTTTCTCCAATTTTGGTCTTAATGGTCCATCTCCTGCAATTATATATTCAATATTTCGATATTTTTTTACAAGCCTATTGATTGCCTTAATAACAAACTCGTGTCCTTTTTTTTCTACAAGTCTACCAACTGTAAGAAATTTAATTTTTTCACCATTCATTAGACTTTTTTTATGAAATTGCAATTTATCAATATCAATACCAGAATGATGGACAATAATCTTTTCTTTATCGCATCCTAACTCAATTAATTTATTTTTCAGGTATTCATTAACAGGCAAAAATAAATCTCCTTTATCAAACAAATAATTATAAAAATTATTTCCTTCTGTCAGTAATGTTGATGACAAATCATAACCCCTAAAAGATGTAACTAATTTTCCTTTAAATCCTAAATCTTTTAAATATGCCCCATAAATACCGAGAGGACCAAAATGACAATGTAAAATGTCAAAATCCTCTTTTAAAAACGGCTTAACAAAGAATAACAGTTTTAAAAAAGCACGATCTTTTTTCTTTCTAAGAATATTAAATAAGTTTAAATATATTAATGGATGTTTAAAACAATAATCTAATACTAATAAAATTGCTCGAAAGAAACGAGCAATTTTATTTTGCGGGGAGAAATAATAAACCTTGTCTAGTAAACTATATTTTAAAATATCCTGATGCAGTTTCCCTTCTTTATTTTTTTTTATTGCAAAAATTTTAGTATTATGCCCAAGCTCAATGAGTCCTGTAATCTGATTCAAAATGAATGTTTCTGACAACTTCGGAAAATGTTTAACAAAAATAGCAATTTTCATATCTTAAACCCTTTTGGTTTATTTTAATCCACAACCTTATAAATAGTCATCTTCATTGTAAACTATCCAGAGCAAAATTCGTCCATTTCTGTAGTTGACTCAAAAATATGACCCGCAATATTGTAAAGTTATAAAATTTGGTAGCTCATGGGAATAAAAATTCATAAATAACTCGTACCATCTGACAGGTTCCACACATACGATTTTATCATAAAGTTGCGATTTTTTAAGCATATACTGTTATATTGTTATGCATGTAATTCAATAATTTATTCTATTAAATTCCAAATATCACAATATATTATACCCAAATCCAGCGATAACTTCTATTTGAATTATTTCTAATGTTCTTCAAATCAGATATACACAAGGTTTTGGATATCATGTAAAATATCTTTAAAGTTATCACCTGGAGGGTGAAGATGAAG
>Ga0134100_1000185_pt1 | contig 76355 bp, 64 predicted proteins | sample 11_taG_2_FD_94444 | JGI IMG/M metagenome (GOLD analysis project Ga0134100, IMG submission 94444) | Switchgrass degrading microbial communities from high solid loading bioreactors in New Hampshire, USA - 11_42_5_180_A3 metaG | ecosystem: Engineered > Bioreactor > Semi-continuous > Anaerobic >...
ATCAATGTCAAAGATTACATCGATAAATGAATTTACATTGACACCAGTAGCTTTATTACATAAATGAGGTGAAAAAATGATAAAGTAGAAATCATTTTACACCACTTGACAAGACACTATCCTTATAGGAGGGAAATAGTGAGAAGGAAGTTATTAAAGATATTATTGCTAATTCCTTTAATTTTTGTTATATTTGTTGCTTCTGTTATTATTTATTTTATAGTAAAGCCCATTCCGATAGACTTTTCCAAAGTTAGTAAAGTTGAGTTTTATGAATGTGGAGATATAAGCGAGAAATTTAGATTGCTGTCATTGGAAAATAATGAGGATATTGCTCTGATAAATGGAATATTCAAAAATGCAAAAGGTGATTGGTATGGCAAGTATAATACTCCTGGATGTTCCTTTGGATTACAAGTGGTATTTTATGAGGGAAATAAGAAAAAGATTGTTGAACTTGGAACTGATGACTGTGGACTTATAATTTGTAATGAGGCATATTACCAAATACCTGAAGATGATTTCAAAATTTTGGAAGAATTTTTAGAACGGCGAGGTATAAATATTCACGAATATATTTAATTCCCGATTAATACCTTGAAATGCCAAAGCAAGAGCGGGGGACAGTTCAGTAATTTTTAGTGCCCCGTTTTTTATTTTTCCTGTGGCGGAAAAATAATTGCACATTTTGTAACAGCATCATAAAAATTTTTCCCATATTATAAAGTAATCATTGTATATTTATACATTTAATTGTATAATTATTCATATAAACTTTAAAGGGAAGTGAAATCGGATGGCGGTAGATTACAATGCGATATCAAAAATATATGATAAAGTAAGGTCGGAAAACAAAAGTATTTTGGATTTATTCATTGAAGAGGTCAAAATTACAAACACAACAACAATTTTGGATGCGGCACGGGAAATTACACCAATATGCTGCAAAGACTTACACAGGCCAAAGCTTACGGCGTCGAACCTTCCGAGGTATGAGGGAGAAAGCAATTGCAAAAAATCCGAATATTACAGTTACAAAAGGTGACCTTGAAAACATACCTTTTGAGGATAACTACTTTGATTTTGTGTACATGACGGATGCCATTCATCATATTCCTGATATTGAGATGATGTTTAAAGAAATCGGAAGAGTTTCGAAAAAAGTGGAAACCTTTGCATAGCAACCCAGTCCCATGAACAAATCGACAACAGGTTTTACGTAAAATACTTTCTTATTTGCTTTGCATAGCTTTGGCAGTTTTTTTGACGGCAGTTATTTACAGAATATTTAAAAGCTATGGCATTGATTTGATGGAAATAAAAGTATAGCGAAAATCGGGGAAAATTAATGCTTATCATTTTAGTGAAAATTTCGTGCCGTTAAATTGATAACACCCACCGCAATAGGCATTGAGCCGGCTGCAGGTGGGTGTATTTCAGATTTTTATGAATTTGCGACTTCATTGTATGCCCATTCCAACCATTCGCATAAAATTTCCAGGTCGGATTTTTCAACGGTTGCACCGCACCATATTCTAAGGCCTACAGGAGCTTCTTTGTATGAAGAAATGTCATAGGCCACTTTTTCCTCGGCGAGCAGGTTAACAAGCATTTTGATTTTATCCTCCGGAAGATCAACGCTCAGGCAAACGCTTGTATTGGAACGTATGGATTTATCCTTTGCAAGGAAACTTATCCATGGATGCTTTTCAACAAAGTTTTCAATTACCTTTAAGTTTTCCTCACTTCTCGCAATAAGCTTTTCAAGTCCTCCTATGGATTCCGCCCAGCGGAGAGCATTGAGGTAGTCTTCATTACACAGCATGGACGGTGTGTTGATTGTGGAACCTTCGAAAATAGCCTCGTCAAGTTTGCCTTTCTTTTTGAGTCTGAATACTTTGGGAAGCGGCCATGACGGTGAATAGGATTCTATTCTTTCCACTGCCCTTGGGGACAATATCAGCATTCCGTGAGCAGCTTCACCGCCCAATACCTTTTGCCATGAGAAGGTTGCCGCGTCAATTTTGTTCCACGGAATATCCATTGCAAAAACGGCGGAAGTGGCATCGCAGAGGGTTAACCCCTTTCTGTCGTCAGGAATCCAGTCTCCGTTCGGCACTTTGACACCGCTGGTTGTTCCGTTCCATGTAAATACCACGTCATTGTCGAAGTTAACCTTGCTGATATCGGGCAACTTACCGTAATCGGCGGAAATTATATTGACATTTTCCAGTTTAAGCTCATTTACGATGTCATTTGCCCAGCCTTTACCAAAGGATTCAAAGACAAGTACATCAACACCTCTTGCGCCGAGGACATTCCACATAAGCATTTCAAACGCTCCCGTATCGGAACCGGGTACTATTCCCACTTTGTAATCTTCCGGAAGTTTGAGTATTTCCTTTGTTTTGACAATGGATTCGTAAAGTTTGGCTTTTCCAAGTTTGCTCCTGTGTGACCTTCCAAGCGGTGCATCTTTAAGGGCTTCAATTGAATATCCGGGGTGCTTCGCGCATGGTCCGGATGAAAAACAAGGGTTTAAAGGTTTTCTGGTCGGCTTCATTTTATTCTCTCCTCACTTCGTTTTGGTTTTATTTCGATTGTGGTTGAAATAATACATAAAATATATAAACAAAAAAACTCTCAACCCTGAAAATGATCAGGGACGAGAGATTTTATCCGCGGTGCCACCCAAATTAGCCGGATATAATAATCCGACTCACTTTTGCGCACAATAACCGGTGCTACGGTTTGATTCATCATCAACGCCTCAGGGGTGGAATCAACAAAGCCTCAGGTTGATTTGCACCAAACATCAACTCTCTTATACAGGGCACTTGTCACTTTCCCCGTCACGGGCTTGTAAAATATTAAACTATCAAATTTTACCTTCAATATTTACTATAATTTTATTATATTTTGCGTATCAATGCAATAGGGTATGTTAAATTTTTAACCGGATTTTACAAATAATAAATTCAGAAAAAAGGGATTGGAAATTTAGATAAGTATAGGAATTAAAAAGCAAACTATTTTCGAATAAACTGTAAACTGTTGAAAGTATACCGAAACTGGAACTTAAAATAAAATTTTCCCGGATAAAAATAAATTTTATTTTCCACTTGATATTGCAAAAAACATATAGTAACCTTCTAGTTGAAAGAATTGCAGTATGTCTTTTCTGTTATATTAATCTTGTATTAATCTTGTATTAATCTTGGGTATTGAATGCATGATTAAATGATACAATTTTGGCTTTAAGGAGAGAGGGCTTTGAAAAATACTTTTAGATGGACATTGAACAAACTGGTTGTTACAGGAGCATGTGCGTATGTTCTTTTAATTCTGCTGTTTATGTTAAATTCCGGTTTGGTTCGGGTGTCCGGGAATGTTTTGCTGAATAAGTCTTTGGATGTGTTGTTTTTCACGGTGGCGGCAGTTGTAGGTTACGGAGTGCTACTGCTCTTTGAAAAAGTTTTAAATTTGCGTATGTTGAATAAGGAGTATGCAAGGATACTGATTGTGGTTTTAATGACCCTGATTACGAGGCTTGTTTGGATACATATTGTAGATATTACTCCCAAAAGTGATTTTGAGCTGTACAATACTTTGGCGGAGGCATTCTCGCGGGGAGAGGCCGCCGGAGGCAAGTATGTGGCTCTTTTTCCCCATACATTTGGTTATCCCTTTATACTGGCAACGGTATATCGAATTTTTTCTCCTGACAAGTATTTTGCTTTGCTTTTAAATATTTTGTTTGAAGCAGGCACGGGTGTTGTTTTATATTATCTTGGGAAGATGGTCTCAAACTGGAAAACAGGTTTCTTTGCAGGCATTATATGTGCTTTATGGCCTTCCCATGTGTTTTATTCTTCAATTGTTTGCACCGAGCCGCTGTATACATTATTAATGGCGCTTTTGATATTTGTATATTTTAAGGTGTCAGTCAAAAATAAAAGCTTATTGCATTCCTGCGTTTTGTATCTTTTGCTCGGGTTTTTATGTGCGGCGGCCAATGCGATCCGTCCTATGGGTACTCTGCTTGTTGCAGTTCTGGGAATAACTGAGGTTGTGAGAATAATTAAGAAAAAGGAGGGGTTAAAACAAAGTTTTGCAGGATTTGTGCCCTTTGCCGTATTCTTAATAGCATATTTCTCTTTTGTTAATTTGACAGGCATGTATGTTTCCTATAAAATTGGCTACAATACGGCTAAAAATCCCATAGGTTTTAATACTTATGTCGGCGCCAATATTAATTCCAGCGGGATGTGGAACCAGAGTGATGCCAATGTGCTAATGGATTTTATGAAGCAGGAGCCTTTTGATGCCCAAAAAATACACGAACAGTTGCTCAATCTGGCAATTCAAAGGGTGAAAAGCCAGGGAACGGGTAATTTGAAGCTTGTAATAAAAAAGAATATGATCATGTGGGGCAGGGACGATGAAGTTGTAACCTATATGATTGCCGGAAGCGGTGATAAAACCTCATCGTTATTGGAAGTAAAGAACTCTGAAGGTCTTTTGAGGTATATTTGCAACTTCTATTACTACATGATAGTTATATTGGCATTTGGTGGCCTTTTGAAGCAGTGTGCTAAAGAGGATAATCCAATCCTTATGGCTTTACTGCTGCTGTTTCTTGGAATTGGTGCTATACATACCGTTGTTGAGGTACATGGCAGGTATCATTATTCATCTATGGCTGTTTTTGCCATACTTGCCGGAATAAACAATTTTAAAATTAAATAGTAAAAAATCAGACTTGGCACTCCGATAAGTTATATAAGTCGTGCAATACAAAAAATGATTTAAGGAGTTGACTAAGTCTATGCTAAAGAACATGACCATAAGAACTAAACTGTTGACGATCGTATCCATTACAGTTGTGGCACTTCTGATAGTAACAGTCCTGTCCACCATCACAATCAACGGTATTTTCAAGAGAGTAAAGACCACTATTTTTGATGAGCTTTTCTGGTCGATGTCTATGATTTTAAATGCTGATAGAGATATGTACCAGGCCTATGTGGCAATGAGGGATATTCTTAGTTTAGATGAAAACAGTGAAGAATATGATGAGTTACTTGAGAATTACGAAGAAAATATAGATCAGGTTAAACAACGAATATCTGAGACAAAAGAAATGATAGAAAAAAAACAGGGAGAATTGGGAGGAGACAAGAGACAGCCAAAGTGGAAGAACAGTTTTTGAGTTTTTTGCGTCTTTTGAAAACGATTTTAATGAGTGGATTGCGGAAGGCAGCAAGGTGATTGAGACTAAAGCTGTATCCCAGGTCTGGAACGAGAAATTTGAAGTGGCCAGAAATGACCTGGACATAATTGGGGGATTGATTGAGCTTAATGCAAAAAATCAAATATCTTCGATTGAACATACAAAAAACAGCATGGTCGTGCAAATAGTGTTAATTGATGTTTTGGCCTTGATTCTTGCGCTGGCAATTTCATTTATCTTCTTAAGAATTATAGGGAAATCTCTTGGAGAATTGAGTGAAGCAGCTGAGAAAATAGCTTTGGGAGATATAGATGTCAAACTGGACATTGCTTCGAAGGATGAAATAGGGAAACTTGCCGACAACTTTAAAATAATGACTGATAGTATAAAGGAGAAAGCGGAAGCTGCTGAAAAAATATCTAAAGGATATCTTGATACTGATGTTACTGTCAGATCGGACAAGGATATTTTATCCAGGAGTATGAAAGCCATTATTGAAAATTTGAAACATCTTGTGGATGAAACGGGAATTCTTACAAAAGCCGCTTCCGAAGGAATGTTGAAAACAAGAGGAAAGGAAGATAAGTTTGAGGGTGGCTACCGTGACATAATTGTAGGTATTAACAATACCCTTGATGCTGTAAATGCACCTGTTTTGGAAATTCAGGAAGTTTTAAAGAAGGTATCTGAAGGACACTTGAATGTGAAAGTTAAAGGGGATTACAAAGGGGATTATGCAGAACTTAAGAATGCATTGAACAACACCATTGACACATTGCACTCATATATTGAAGAAATATCCAGGGTACTTACTGAAATGGCAAAAGGAAATCTGGATGTAAGCCTGTCTGAAAAATATCTGGGTGACTTTGCACATATCCATGAAGCCCTGGACACCATTATTGTATCGCTAAACGGAATGATACGTGAAATTTCTGTTGCGGCAGGACAGGTGGCGGCAGGCTCAAGGCAGGTGTCGGATTCAAGCCAGGTTCTGTCCCAGGGAGCTGCAGAGCAGGCAAGCACTATTGAGGAGCTTACGTGTTCCCTTGAGGAGATTGCAAAACAGACAAAACAGAATGCGGCTAATGCAAGCAATGCGGACAAAATGGCTCTGACTGCAAAAAACAATGCCATAGAAGGCAATAAAAAAATGAGTGAAATGCTCAAAGCGATGCAGGACATAAATGATGCATCAAATAATATATCAAGAATAATCAAGGTTATTGACGACATTGCATTTCAGACCAACATACTTGCACTTAATGCCGCCGTTGAGGCTGCAAGGGCGGGACAGTACGGGAAAGGATTTGCCGTTGTTGCAGAAGAAGTAAGAAATCTTGCTGCAAGAAGCGCAAATGCGGCAAAAGAGACTACGCAGCTTATAGAGGGTTCCATCCATACGGTTGAGGCTGGTATGGAAATAGCAACGGATACAGCGAATGCGTTAAATACTATTGTTGAAGAAATCTCAAAAGCGGCTTCACTGGTGCAGGATATATCTGTAGCTTCAAATGAGCAGGCTACCGGCATTGCACAGATAAATCAGGGTGTTTCCCAGGTTTCCCAGGTTATCCAGACTAATTCGGCCACGGCTGAACAAAGTGCTGCTGCAAGTTAGGAATTGTCAAGCCAGGCTGAAGTATTAAAAGAAATGGTAAAAAAGTTCAGACTTAAAGCGAACACAAGTCTGCCGGGATATGGGGAAACAGACCCTGAGGTTATAAAGTATATGGAAGATGTAATGGAGAAAAAGGAGAACAATAAGAAAGGTAAAAAAACTTTACGAACGGATTTTAACATAGATCTTGACAATGAAGATTTTGGGAAATATTAAAAAACAAAGACTGTAAAAAAAGAATTTTATACAGTTGACATAAAACACATCCCGGCGTAGAATTGGTTGTATGTGAAATAATTTTCTGATGGGGAATAGAAAATGCAAAAAGAAACGGCGTCAATAAAAAAGATGAGTGTCTTTGCTCTCACATGGCCGATATTTATTGAAACGCTGCTGAGAACAATGCTGGGAAATGTGGATACTTTTATGTTGAGTACATATTCCGACGATGCCGTGGGGGCAGTAGGGGTTGTAAGTCAAATAAGTTATATACTTATCATGCTGTACAACGTTGTTTCGTCAGGAACACTGGTGCTTATATCCCAGTATCTGGGCGCAAAAAAGAAAAAGGAAGCTTCAGTGGTGGCTGTCACTTCAATTGCAGGCAGTTTGATATTTGGTTTGTTTGTCGGATTGGCTGTATTTCTGTTCAGAAGCCAGATATTAACATTTCTTAATTTGCCGCCCGAACTTATGGGATATGCTATGACATTTTTGGGAATTGTCGGAGGATTTTCTTTTACCCAGGCATTGATAGCCACTTTGTCTGCAATAATCAGAAGCTATGGCAACACCAGGATAACCATGTACATTTCTGTCGGCATGAATATCCTTAATATTATTGGAAACAGTATTTTCCTGTATGGACTGCTGGGGGCGCCGAAAATGGGAGTGACCGGTGTTGCCATTGCAACTGTAATAAGCCAGGCTGTCGGTGTTGTTGCTATGCTGATTGTAATGCTGACAGGACTTAATCAAAAATTTTCTTTCCGGGACCTTGTGCCGCTGCCGTGGGAGATTTTAAGGGATATATTGAAAATCGGACTTCCTTCTGCGGGTGAAGGAATTGCTTACGAAGCATCTCAGCTTACCATTACCCGTATTATAACGGTATTGGGAAAGGTTGCCCTTACAACCAGGGTATACACTTTAAACATTATGTATTTTGTAATGGTTTTTTCAGTAGCGGTTGGTCAGGGAACTCAAATTGTTGTAGGCCATCTTGTGGGGGCGGGCGATAATGAAAAAGCATACAAAACATGTATTAAAAGTCTGAGATATGCTGTTGTGGTGGCAATCATTCTTGCGGGAATTGTTTCGTTCTTTTCGGAGCAGCTTCTTGGAATCTTTACGGATGACCGGGCTATAATTGAAATGGGGAGCAAACTCTTGCTGATTGCAGTTATTTTGGAGCCGGGAAGAGTTTTCAATATTGTTATAATAAACTCTCTGAGAGCGGCGGGTGATGCCAGATTTCCCGTTATTATGGGTATTATATCCATGTGGGGAATAGGAGTGTTGCTGTCATATTTCCTGGGTGTGGCCTGCGGCTTGGGATTGATAGGTGTATGGATAGCCTTTGCCAGTGATGAATGGTTCAGAGGGATTGCCATGCTTCTGCGCTGGAGATCCCGCGTCTGGTATAAAATGGCACTTGTAAAAAATCAGAATATTGAAATGCCGGCTTAGATCTAACCTGTGTCTTGTTGAAAAGAATTGCAAAAAAGCTGTGAAAGGAATCAGGTTTCTTTTCACAGCTTTTGTATTTGGTGTTTTCCCGGGAAATATTTATTTTTTTATAAACATTTGAGTCCAGTAAAGCCTTCCGTTTGGCCCTTTTGCAAGGCCGACTCCAATTTCTGTGAAAGAAGGACTTAATATATTGTTTCTATGACCGGGAGAATTCATCCAGGCATTCATAACATCTCTGGCTGTTTGCTGTCCCATGGCAATGTTTTCGCCAGCGGCAGTAAATTTTATTCCAAAGTCTTCCATCATTTTAAAAGGAGAACCGTAAGTGGGGGAAGTGTGGGAAAAATAGCCTTTGTTAGCCATGTCCTCGGATTTGTATCTTGCCACTCTTGAAAGCTGCCAATTTGCCTTTAACGCCGGAAGCCCTTTTTTTGCCCTTTCCACATTTACAAGCCTTATAACTTCATTTTCCTGCGCCTTTATATCATCAATGTTCGGAATATTAATTTTCTGTCCGGGATAAATGAGGTTAGGGTTTTTAATTTGCGGATTTGCTGCAATTATTTCGCTGATGCCTATTTGATATTTTACAGCAATTTTCCACATAGTGTCTCCCGGCTTGACGGTGTAAACCTGTGTTTGTGCAAAAACAGTGCTTGTTGTAAATATTAATATTAACAACAAAAGCAATACCAATATGTTTTTTCTTTTCATAAAAACATCACCTCATGTAATATTTTTTTAATATTACCGGGTTTTTATGTTTTAAATATTATGTAAATAATACCAGGTTTACCTTGAAATAAAGCAAATAATATAAATATAGTGTTGTAATATTGAAGTCGAATTCTTTTAGGTATATGGAAAATATAGGAAACAATGCGGGTGAACGGAATGAAAACAAACCAGGTTATTGAGGTGGCTTTAAAAGCGGGAGAAATATTGCTTACCGGGGGAGCGGAAATATACAGGGTTGAGGATACGGTGACAAGAATATGCGGAAGCTATAATGTCCGGGCCGAGTGTTTTGTGCTTCCGACGGGAATATTCATAACTGTAATCGACAGTGAAGGAAATCCCGTGTCCATTATCCGACGAATCAGAAAGAGGACCGTAAATTTGGAACAGGTGGAAAAAGTAAATTCTTTTTCAAGAAGCCTTAAAGATCGTACTCTTTCGTATCAGGAGGCCATGGCAGGCTTAAAAGATATTGCAGCTTTGGATGGATATGGCTATGTGTTAAAACTTATTGTGGCAGGAATTGCTCCTTTTGTATATGCCCTGCTTTTTAGAGGAACGGTCCTGGAAGCATGTGTGTCTTTTTTAATAGGCATTGTTATATATGCCATAAAAGAAAAAATCACCCAGGCCGGGGTGTTTGAGTTTTTTGAGTATTTTGCATCCGGAGTGGCCGCCGGTGCTTTGAGTACCCTGGCGATAAAGCTGTTTCCGTTTATGGATTTATACAGAATTATTATTGCGTCCATTATTATCCTGCTTCCGGGTCTTGCCATAACCAATGCAATGAAGGATGCTCTTTACGGAGATATTGTGTCAAGCATGTTCAGACTCACCGAGGCAGTTTTTGTTGCCGCTGCGGTGGGAGTAGGGGTGGCAATAGCACTGTCTGTGGGTTTGCGTTGGATTTAATTGAGGGAGATGGTGTGTTATGGTGGAAATTTTTCTGGCGTTTTTAGGCAGTATTTGTCCCGGGGTAATATACAATGTTGAAAAAAGAAATTTAATGTGGGTTGGTTTCGGCGGTATGCTGGGGTGGATTACCTACCGCACATTTAATGAAATTACGAAGAGTCTTGTACTTGCATCTTTTTTGGGAGCTGTGATTGTAGGTATTTACAGTGAAAGTGTTGCAAGACTCTTAAAGGCTCCTGCTACGATATTTTCGGTGCCCGGAATAATTCCCCTGGTGCCGGGAATAGCTGCATACAGTACTATACAGCATGTTGCCGAGAATCAGTTGTATGAAGCTGCGAGCAAAGGAATTGAAACGATGTCCGGTGCCGGGGCAATTGCATTTGGAATCTTGCTTGCCTCGGCAGTTTTCAGACTGACAAAAAAGTTGAAAAAAAGAGGACCGAATCCATCTTAAAGTAATTATTGACTGGCAGAATTCGGTATATTTAAAGTCTTTGTTCTATCTATTTCGGTAAAACAGCAAGAGAAATACAAGGATAAAAAACAGTATTACCGCTGCTTCATTAAACGGACTGAAACAGCTGGATCTGTCTATTGTGGAAGCTTGGAGAGCTTCGGATGTGTCTCGCGCGGTTTCCTTTTCTTCCGGAGCTTTACCGGTATCCAATGTTTCCAGTTTGTTTTCTTCGGTCACTTTATTACCTCCTTTTGAACCGCTCAAAAGTGATAACGTCTTATATATAATATAATATTCATTGGATACCGTATTGTTACACTATTTTATTCCATCAGACAATTGATTTCTTTGTGGACTTCAGAGGTAAGTTTCATTAAATTGCGCAATATCAGCCTGGATTCCGGATTGTCGTTTTTTATTTTGGATTTTGCCACTGCGCAAAAAAAGTAAATCATATTGAGGCTTTCGGTTAATAAAAACAGGGCTTCGTACTTTGTAAAATACTCAGAACCGATGTCCTCATTAATGGACAATTTCACAAAATCATAATCATCAATCAAATCTGCAAGATACTTTTGCATTGAGTAAATATTTTTTCTTGTGTTTCCCGCCAGATATTGTTTGGCGCGCTTATAGCTTTTTTGAAGATTTGGGAGCAGAAAGTTGTAAATGTAATTTCCCATATCCTTAAGATGAAGCATTTCCAGTTCGTATATTGAGTCCATTCCTGCAAAGTCACAATTAAGACTTAGATTGCTCTGACCGTGCAATTATATCACTCCTTTTGATTTGATTGTACTTTGAAGATATTTCAAGCTATTACAAAATATTATATTGGAATTTGAACAAATATGACCTTGGAAATCTGATGGATAAAAAAGAAAATGTGTTAAATGAAGTGTGAATAATAAAATTAGTCAACAATATAATTATACCGCATAATTTAGCAAAAATCAACAAAAAAAATTGAAATTATATTTTTCCATGGTATTTAGCCTTTTTAGGTGTTTTATAAGAAGGAATGTTTCTAAAAAGGGCGAATATTGACACGAACATAAGTTTTGTTGTATGCTGAATCATAAGGCACATCGGTAATTACAAAAATAATGGGAGTGACAGAGAGGCTATGTCAAAAGAAAAGCAGAATAAGGCTGAAAGATATGGAAACACCAGTATAAAATCTCTTAAGGGTGCAGAAAGAGTGAGACTGCGTCCGGCGGTTATCTTTGGTTCTGACGGTATTGAAGGCTGCCAGCATTCGTTTTTTGAAATACTCTCCAACTCGATAGACGAGGCAAGGGAAGGTTTTGGCAAGGTGATTGAAGTTACCAGGTTCAAAGACCGTTCTATCATGGTAAAAGACTATGGGCGGGGAATACCGCTGGATTATAATGAAAATGAAAAGCGTTACAACTGGGAACTGGTATTTTGTGAACTCTATGCAGGTGGAAAGTACAAGAACAATTCCGGAGAAAACTATGAATTCAGCCTTGGGCTGAACGGTCTGGGAAGCTGTGCAACCCAGTACAGCTCTGAGTATATGGATGTCACGGTTTTCAGAGACGGCATGAGGTATGATTTGCATTTTGAAAAAGGTGAAAATGTTGGCGGCCTGAAAAAGCAGAAATGGGACTATGAAAGCACGGGAACCATTATTAAATGGAGACCGGATTTGGAAGTTTTTACGGATATAAACATACCTCTTGAATATTATACCGAAGTGCTGAGAAAGCAGGCTGTTGTCAATGCCGGTTTGAAATTTATATTATATGACGAAGAATCGGACCGGGTTTTTGAATACTGCTACGAAAACGGAATTGTGGATTATATAAAAGAGGTTTCGGGGGATAAAGCATTTACGGATATTCAGTATTATGAGACAAGTACAAGAGGAAGAGACAGGGAAGACAAACCGGAGTACAAGTTAAAGATGCAAATAGCTTTTTGCTTTAACAACGAGGTAAACCTCCTTGAGTATTATCACAACTCCAGTTTTTTGGAGTATGGGGGTGCTCCCGACAAAGCGGTGAAGAATGCGTTTGTCTATGTTATTGACAAATTTCTCAAATCCCAGGGCAAATACAACAAGGATGAGTCAAGAATTACGTTTCAGGATATACAGGACAGTCTTATACTTGTATCAAACTCTTTTTCCACCATTACAAGTTATGAGAACCAAACAAAGAAATCAATTACCAATAAATTCATCCAGGAGGCAATGACCGAGTTTCTGAAAGAGAAACTTGAGGTTTATTTTATAGAAAATAAAGTTGAATGTACTAAAATTTTGGAACAAGTTCTGGTGAACAAAAGAAGCAGGGAAACCGCGGAAAAAACCAGGGTCAATATAAAGAAGAAGCTCAGCGGAAATGTCGATATTTCAAACAGGGTAAAGAAGTTTGTGGACTGCAGGAGCAAGGATGTTAACAAAAGAGAGATTTATATAGTGGAAGGAGACTCCGCTTTGGGCTCCTGTAAACTTGCTCGGGATGCTGAGTTTCAGGCTATAATACCGGTCAGGGGTAAAATTTTAAACTGCCTTAAGGCGGACTATGACAGTATTTTCAAGAACGAAATTATTGTTGACCTCTTGAAAGTGCTGGGGTGCGGTGTTGAGATCAAGTCCAAGCACAACAGGGAGCTCAGTACCTTTGATTTGAACAATCTCAGGTGGAGCAAAATCATTATATGTACCGATGCCGATGTGGACGGTTATCAGATAAGGACTCTTATATTGGCTATGCTTTACAGGCTGGTTCCGACTTTGATACAGGTTGGGAAGGTGTTTATTGCGGAATCACCGCTGTTTGAAATAAGGACAAAGGATAAAACCTATTTTGCTTATACCGACAAGGAAAAGAATGAAATCGTTTCAAAGCTTAAGGGAAAATACACCATACTGCGTTCAAAAGGACTTGGCGAAAATGATCCCGATATGATGTGGCAGACCACCATGAATCCGGAAACGAGAAGGCTTATACAGGTGGTTCCTGACGATATAAAGAAAACAGAGGAGTTTTTTGACCTTTTCCTTGGGGATAACCTTCCCGGAAGAAAATCCTATATCGAGGAACATGGACACAAATATCTTGACATGATTGACGTGATGTAAGCAAATATTAAGTACTAAAAATGTGAACGGTTCAGTAAAATAAAAATGTGACGGTGGAAAGGTGAAGTAGTGATATGTCGACAAACAATTTAATTGAACAGAGAATAGTTGACACTCTTGAAAAAAACTATATGCCCTATGCGATGAGCGTAATTGTTTCGAGGGCAATACCGGAGATAGACGGGCTTAAGCCGTCCCACAGAAAGCTGCTTTATACAATGTATAAAATGGGGTTGCTCACCGGCGAAAAAACCAAGTCGGCAAATGTGGTTGGCCAAACCATGAAACTTAATCCTCATGGCGATATGGCAATTTATGAGACTCTTGTGAGGCTGACTCGCGGCAACGGTGCTCTGTTGCTTCCGTACGTGGATTCGAAAGGCAACTTTGGAAAGCATTACTCAAGAGATATGAAATATGCTGCACCGCGTTATACTGAAGTGAAGCTTGACAAAATATGTGAAGAGCTTTTTAAAGATATTGACAAGGATACGGTGGACTTTGTTGACAACTACGATGGAACGATGAAGGAGCCAAAGCTTCTTCCCGCCACTTTTCCCACCATTTTGGTAAATGCCAACCATGGAATTGCGGTGGGAATGGCAAGCAGTATATGCAGTTTTAACCTTGTAGAGGTATGCAATGCCGCTGTCGAGTTTATAAAAGATGAGAACACGGATCTTGTCGGAATCCTAAAAGCCCCTGATTTTCCCACGGGAGGACAGCTTATATATAATGAACGGGAAATGAGGGAGATTTACGAAAAAGGCAGAGGAACTTTCAAACTTCGGGCAAAATACAGGTATGACAAAGCGAACAGCTGCATAGAAATATATGAAATACCTTATACTACCACGGTTGAAGCTATTATAGACTCTATTGCGGACCTTGTAAAAAGCAATAAAATTCGGGACATATCCGATGTCAGGGACGAGACGGATCTGAACGGCCTTAAGATAGCACTGGATATAAAAAGAAATGCAGACCCTGACACTCTCATGAACAAACTTTACAAACTCACTCCCCTTGAGGACAGTTTCAGCTGCAACTTCAACATACTGATTAACGGCCGTCCCATGGTGATGGGAGTAAGAGGTATTCTTAAAGAATGGGTTAATTTCAGAATGGACTGTATCAAGAGGCAGACCCTTTATGATATAGACAAGAAAACCCAAAAACTTCATATTCTTCTTGGCTTGGAGAAGATTTTACTGGACATTGACAAAGCCATTAAAATTATAAGGAACACTGAGGAAGAAGCAATGGTGGTTCCGAACCTTATGAAAGGTTTTGGAATAGACCAGGCTCAGGCTGAGTTTGTGGCGGAAATAAAGCTTAGAAACCTCAACAAAGAATATATTTTAAAACGAGTGAGCGAGATTGAAAGTCTGAAGAAGGAAATTGCAGAGCTTAATGAATTATACGGCAGCGAGAAGAAAATAAAAAAGCTTATCATAAAGCAACTGGAGGAGATTGCGAAGAAATACGGACAGCCCAGACGTACTGAGATTGTTATGGAGGAGCATATTGAAGAGATAACTCATGAACATTTGATAGAGGACTACAATTTGAAGCTGTTCCTCACAAAACAGAACTATTTGAAGAAGATTCCTCTGACTTCATTGAGAACCAGCCCCGAACACAAGCTCAAAGAGGGAGACTTTATAGTGCAGGAGCTGGAGACTCACAACAAAGCGGATCTTCTGTTGTTTTCAAACAGGCAAAATGTATATAAAATGAAGATATATGAAATTGAAGACTGTAAAGCAAGCAGCCTTGGGGAATTTCTTTCAAATGTTTTAAGCCTTGAAGAGGGTGAAGAGATTATTCATATGGTTGCGACGGACGACTACAAAGGATATATGATATTTGGCTTTGAGAACGGCAAGGTGGCAAAGATAGTGCTTGAAAGCTATGCAACCAAAACCAACAGAAAGAAGCTTGCCAATGCATATAACGGTTTGTCAAGGCTGGTTTATATCGGACATATTTTGGAGGATGAAGAACTGGTTGCCTTTAGCAGTTTGAACAAAGTTCTTATTTTCAATACTTCAAATATAAATCCAAAAACAACGAGAGATTCCCAGGGAGTTCAGGTTTTAAAATCGAAAAAAGGCAGTGTAATGACCCATATAAAGAAAATCAGCGAGGTTTCCTTTACAGACCCTGACTATTACAGGACAAAGAATATTCCTGCCATAGGTTGCTATCTTAAAGATGAAGATGTTGAAGACAACCAAATAAAACTTGAACTGTAAAAAAGGTCAAACAGGAAAAATTATTATTGCTTTTATGAAACGGTTTTGGTAATATATAAAACGTAATACAGCTTTGGTTGAATAATTTCAAAAGCTGTATTATTATAGAAAAGTTTGGTGAAAAACCGAACTTATTGTCAGAAAACATAATAATTTTTGAAAGGAGTGGGTCAAATGTATAAAGGGCAAGTGAGGTCACCGGCATTGGTTATAATCCTTTCAATAGTAACCTGCGGTATTTATGCTTGGTACTGGATTTATAAAATGTCGGAGGAATTGCAGAGAGCTACTGGAAAGTCAACAATAAGTCCCGGCGTGGAACTCTTGTTGTGTATTGTAACTTGTGGTATTTATCCGATTTATTGGTTCTATAAATATGGAAAAATGATAACTGAAGCCCAGGAACAGGCAGGATTGAATGCTGAAGACAATGCTGTGTTGTATTTGTTGCTTGCTATTTTTGGCTTGGGTGTTGTAAACATGGCTCTTATGCAATCGGCTGTTAATAAAATATGGGAGCAGGATATAATATAAGAAATGGGATTGTGCCTTTTTAAGAATTTTTTTGGCATTCCCTGCCCGGGATGTGGAATGACGAGGGCATATTTGAGTTTGATTAAATTCGATTTGACATCGGCTTTTTATTATCATCCTCTGTTTCTACTTCCCGGTTTAATAGCTGTGGTTGTTGTTTTCAGAAACAACAGATTTTTGGGACGCCTGTACAGAAATAATATTTTATGGTGTTGTGTGCTGGCGGTATTTGTTCTTGTGTGGATTGTAAGGCTAGTACTGTTTTTTCCTGACATTCCGCCGATGAATTACAATTCACAGGCTTTGATACCGCGGCTTTTGGGATTGTTTAAAATCGAATAATAAAATTTTGAGAACAAAAAACAAAGAAATTTGAGAGCAAAGGAACCACAAAATATTTTTGTGGTTTCTTTTACTTTTTCCAAACATATGTTTGAATACATATGCAACTGTGGTATAATAAAATGAAGCAACCTTACCGGCAGAATAGAGGTGCATGTTTTTATGCATAAATTTAAACTGGTGTCTGATTACAAACCCTGCGGAGATCAACCGGAGGCTATAGATAAACTTGTGGAAGGCATTAACAGGGGATACAGGGGTCAGACTCTTTTGGGTGTGACCGGTTCCGGTAAAACATTTACCATGGCCAATGTTATTGAAAGGGTTCAGAAACCCACCCTTGTGATTGCCCACAACAAGACTCTTGCGGCACAGCTTTGCAGTGAGTTTAAGGAGTTTTTTCCCAACAACTGTGTTGAATATTTTGTAAGCTATTATGACTATTACCAGCCGGAGGCTTATATTCCCGCCACCGATACCTATATTGAGAAGGATTCGTCGATAAATGACGAGATTGACAAGCTGAGGCACTCGGCTACTGCTGCGCTGTTTGAACGAAGGGACGTTATAATAGTTGCAAGCGTTTCGTGTATTTACGGTTTGGGAGACCCGGAAGATTATACTGATTTAATGCTTTCGTTGCGTCCCGGCATGATAAAGGACAGGGATGAAATAATCAGGAAGCTGGTGGACATTCAGTACGAAAGAAATGAAATTGATTTTAAAAGAGGAAAATTCAGGGTCAGGGGTGACATACTGGAGATATTCCCGGCTTCATCTTCTGACAAAGTGATACGGGTGGAGTTTTTCGGAGAAGAAATTGATAGGATTACCGAAGTTGATTCACTGACCGGTGAAATAACCGGAGTATGCTCTCATGTTGCCATTTTTCCGGCTTCCCACTATGCCACGACAAAGGCTAAAATGCAAAGGGCCATAGCTTCAATTGAACAGGAGCTTGAGGAGCGTGTCAGGGAATTAAAATCCCAGGGAAAACTCCTTGAAGCCCAGAGGCTTGAACAGCGGACAAGGTATGACCTTGAAATGATGCAGGAAATAGGGTTTTGCCAAGGTATAGAGAATTATTCGAGACATATAAGCGGAAGAGCTCCGGGCAGTCCGCCTTTTACGCTTATTGATTACTTCCCGAAGGATTTTTTGCTGATAATTGACGAGTCCCATGTGACCATTCCCCAGATTGGAGCCATGTACAACGGTGACCGGTCGAGAAAGGAATCCCTTGTGGAATACGGTTTCAGGCTCCCTTCGGCTTTTGACAACAGACCGCTTACGTTTGAGGAGTTTGAGAAAAAAATCAACCAGGTTATATTTGTCAGTGCTACGCCGGCAAAGTATGAAAGGGAGCATTCGCAGCAGATAGTGGAGCAGATTATAAGGCCTACAGGGTTGCTTGATCCTGAGATTGTTGTGAAACCTGTAAAAGGTCAGATTGACGACCTGATTGGGGAAATAAGTGAAAGAGTACAGAAAAATCAGAGAGTTATGATTACCACCCTTACCAAAAAGATGGCGGAGGATTTGACGGATTATTTGAGGGAGCTTGACTTTAAAGTTGAATATTTGCATTCTGACATTGATACCATTGAGAGAATGGAAATAATACGAAACTTAAGACTTGGAGTTTTTGACGTCCTGGTTGGCATAAATTTGCTAAGAGAAGGTCTGGATATTCCGGAAGTGTCCCTTGTGGCCATTCTGGATGCCGACAAGGAAGGCTTCCTGCGTTCGGAGACCTCATTGATTCAGACTATAGGAAGAGCGGCCAGAAATGTTGAGGGAAAAGTCATAATGTATGCCGATACCATTACGGACTCGATGAGAAGAGCCATTGACGAGACCAACAGAAGAAGAAAGATACAGTCGGAATACAATCAGAAGCACGGTATAACGCCGAAGAGCGTTCAAAAGGGTATAAGGGATGTAATTGAAATTACAAAAGTTGCTGAAGAAGATGCAAAGTACTTTATTCGCGGCGACGAGGATTCGATGGATAAGGATGAAGTTTTGGACCTTATTGAAAAACTCACCAATGAAATGAAGGCGGCAGCGGCGGAACTTCAATTTGAACGGGCTGCGGAGCTCAGGGACAAAATTGCCGAACTGAAAAAGAAAATAGGAGCTTAAAGAAAAAACAAAATGTTAGTTTCAATTAGTCCAGCACGTATACCACTACTTCCTGCAATCCAAATTTCATGGCTTTGTTGTATATTACCGTTTCGCCCGGTTTGTCTTCGCCAAAGAAAATATCTATTTTATTGCCCTTGATTAGGCTTCCGGTATCTTCGGCTATGTATATTCCGTCAAGATGGCTGTATGCCACGGGAAAAGATATGTACACCCTGGTTCCGAGAGGAATGACGGACGGATCCACGGCAACCGTTCTTCCGACTGTGGCGCGTGTTCCGGAGGCTGTAATTCCATACGCAGGATGTTCACGGGTTTTGCCGCAGCTTTTATATGAGAGGTCATATGCCGTAGCCGTCATATTGATTATCCTTTTGCACTGGGGCATGATGTCCGCAATTTCCACCTTTGTGCGTTTGACTTGGGTTTGGGCAGACTTTGCCTCAGTTGCAGAATTTGATTTGGCGGTCAGTTTCGACCTCGAAACAGGTGTGCTTTGGGTTTTTGAAGTATTTTTGCTTTCTATGCTTTTTTTAATTTCAGCAAAGGAAATGTTCGCGGTATTCACAGCTGAAACAGAAGCCAGGGCTCCTTCGGTTTTTGCCGGCATACTTTCTTTGACGAGGCTTGACAATTTTGCACTGTCTGGGGATACCCAGGTGGAACTTGCGAAATTGTGCACATGGCTGGCTGTTTTTTCTGTGATTGAATTGAGAATGTTGTTACCGGCGCAGGTAAGCAGGAAGGTCATCAATGATCCTGCAGCCACGACTTTCAAATCCAAATCCTTTTTACTAAGAATTGATTGGCTGCAGCATTTGACCCGCTCCAAAATGGAAGGTGATTTGGAGGATAAAACGGCTGAATCAACTTTCCTTATTATTTCTTCAAGTATTTCCGGATAGTTTAATTTCAGTTGTGCTGCATTCATGAGAACTTCTTCGAGAATTTCGGGATAATTCAGACTGTTGATTTCCTCTTCCTGGAAATACTCAGACAGGTATTCCCGGCTGCGGCTATGAACTCTGTTGAGATCCGGGCAGTTAAAAATATTACCTATTGTATTTCCCATCTTAATCCCCCCATCTTAAGAGCACTTTTCCGCAAGCACCTTGTCTATGAGCCTCTGTTTTGTTATCTCTATATTCTATTAAAAAAGAGGTTTGGCATATTCATAAAAATCATGTAAATTCCATAAACAACATTGACGGAATGCTGATATATCGGCAAATACGCAGGATAAAAATACAAATTCATATTTCAATAATTATATTATAATACAAAATGGAATCCTTTCCTAGTACAAAACATAAAAAATCTGGAAATTAATTTACATTTGTTCACAAAAGCGTCTTGGTTGCATAATTGTAAGTGTGTTGACATGGCTGTTTACATCTCTTCAAAAATGGATAAATATTTATTAAAAAAGTTCGAACAAATGTTTGAAAACGGAAATATATTTGATATAATAATAGCTGTTTATAAAAAAAGTGATGGTGAAATTCCAATTAAATTTAAAATAGAGCAGGTGTTTGTATGAAAAAGGATTATATTGTTGTAAAGGGTGCCAGAGAGCACAATTTGAAAAACATAGATGTCAAGATTCCCAGGGACAAGTTTGTTGTTATCACCGGACTGAGCGGATCAGGCAAATCATCCCTTGCTTTTGACACAATATATGCGGAGGGACAAAGGCGCTACGTTGAGTCATTGTCCTCGTATGCAAGACAGTTTTTAGGACAAATGGAAAAACCTGATGTCGATTATATTGACGGACTGTCGCCGGCCATAGCGATAGATCAGAAAACCACAAGCCGCAATCCCCGTTCCACTGTGGGCACGGTTACGGAGATATATGATTATTTAAGGCTTCTTTTTGCAAGAATAGGCACTCCCCACTGCTACTTATGCGGAAGGGAAATTTCCCAGCAAACGGTGGACCAGATGGTGGACAGAATTATGGAGTTTGAAGAAGGCACACGGATTCAGCTTCTTGCTCCTGTGGTAAGAGGAAGAAAAGGTGAGTATCACAAGCTCATAGAAGATATAAAGAAGGAAGGCTATGTCAGGATTAGAGTGGATGGAGAGGTAGTGGATGTAAATGACCCTGTAAACCTCGACAAGAACAAGAAGCACAATATTGAAATTGTGGTGGACAGGCTGATTGTGAGACCGGGAATTCAGAAAAGGTTGACAGATTCCATTGAGACTGTTCTGCGCTTAAGCAACGGCATACTTGTGGTTGATGTCATAGGCGGAAAGGAGATGCTCCTAAGCCAAAACTTTGCATGTACCGAATGTAACGTGAGCATGGAGGAAATAACGCCCAGAATGTTTTCTTTCAACAATCCTTACGGTGCCTGTCCCGAATGTACTGGTCTGGGCTCTCTTATGAGGATAGACCCTGACCTTGTCATACCGGACAAAAAACTTTCTCTGGCCCAGGGAGCCGTCAGGGCGTCAGGATGGAATATAGCAAATGATGAAAGCTATGCCAGAATGTATATAGACGCTCTTGCAAAACATTATAATTTCAGCGTGGATACCCCTGTTGAGGAGCTTCCCCCGCATATTCTTGACATTATACTCTATGGCACCAACGGGGAAAAAATTAAAATAGAATATGAAAGGGAAAATGAAAAAGGAACATTCATGGCAAGCTTCCCGGGAATTATAAACAGTATGGAGAGAAGATACAAAGAGACAACTTCGGAAGTAATGAAGCAGTACTATGAAAACTTTATGAGCAATATACCCTGTCCTGTCTGCAAGGGGGCGAGATTGAAAAAGGAAAGTCTTGCAGTGACAATAGGCGGCAAAAATATATATGAAGTTTGCTGCTTGTCCATTGGAGAAGCAAAAGAGTTTTTCGCAAATTTAAACCTTACGGAAAGGCAGCAGCTTATTGCCCGCCAGATATTGAAGGAAATAAATGCAAGACTGGGATTTTTGGTGGATGTGGGGCTTGACTACCTCACCCTTGCGAGAGCGGCAGGAACACTGTCCGGAGGTGAAGCCCAGAGAATCAGGCTTGCCACACAAATTGGCTCGGGACTTATGGGAGTTATATATATCCTGGACGAGCCCAGCATAGGTCTTCATCAGAGGGATAACGACAGGCTCCTCAGAAGTCTCAAGAAGCTAAGGGATTTGGGAAATACTTTGCTGGTGGTTGAACATGATGAGGATACAATGTATGCGTCGGATTACATTATTGATTTGGGACCGGGTGCGGGAAGCCACGGAGGACAAATAGTTGCGGAAGGTACTGTGGAAGAGATTAAACAAAATCCCAATTCCGTTACGGGAGAGTATCTTAGCGGCAGAAAGAAAATTGAAGTTCCTAAAGAAAGAAGAAAACCCAATGGGAAATGGCTGGAAATTATAGGAGCAAGAGAAAATAATCTTAAAAATATAAATGTAAGAATACCTTTAGGAGTGTTTACGTGCATTACAGGGGTTTCAGGATCCGGGAAGAGTTCTCTGATAAATGAAATTTTGTACAAGCGATTGGCCGCCGAGCTTAACAGAGCAAGTGTAAAACCGGGCGAGCATGACTTGATAAAAGGAATTGAGTATCTTGACAAAGTTATAGATATCGACCAGTCGCCCATTGGCCGCACGCCAAGGTCCAACCCTGCAACATACACAGGTGTGTTTGATTTTATAAGGGAAATATTTGCAAACACCACTGAAGCAAAAACCCGGGGGTACAAGGCGGGACGTTTCAGTTTTAATGTAAAGGGCGGCAGATGCGAAGCCTGTGCCGGTGACGGTATAAACAAAATTGAAATGCACTTTTTACCGGACATTTATGTTCCCTGTGAGGTTTGCAAGGGCAAGCGCTACAACAGAGAGACCCTTGAAGTAAGATACAAAGGAAAAAATATAGCGGAAGTTCTGGATATGACTGTGGAAGAGGCATTGGAGTTTTTTAAGAATATACCAAGGATACACAAAAAGATAGAAACATTGTATGATGTGGGTCTTGGTTATATCAAACTGGGACAGTCGTCCACCACTCTGTCCGGAGGCGAGGCTCAGAGGGTAAAACTTGCCACCGAGCTTTCGAGAAAGAGCACTGGAAAAACAATGTATATACTGGATGAGCCGACTACAGGCCTTCATATGGCTGATGTGCACAGGCTTGTCGGCATACTTCACAGACTGGTGGAGGCGGGAAATTCTGTAGTGGTTATTGAACATAACCTTGACGTAATAAAAACTGCCGATTATATTATTGATTTGGGACCTGAAGGTGGCAGCGGAGGAGGTCTCGTTGTTGCCGAGGGGACACCGGAAGAAGTGGCAAAGGTTGAAAATTCTTATACAGGACAGTTTTTGAAAAAAGTTTTGTCCACTTAAATGAAGGTTTTAACATTTTTGTATTTATGTTTGATTAAGATGACGATATACTTCTTGAAAAGCAGGTATTGTTATTTATTGCAGGTTAAACTCAATTTTTAGCTGAGTTGAGTTTTATGGGCAATGGAATATTGTTAGACCAAATGCATAAATATGTGTTATACTTGAAACGTGATAATTTTATAATTTTATATGCATAAACCTGGATAATCCATATTTTAATTTTGAGTATTATACTATGGAGGTTAAAATATATTTTACCAATAATTTAATTAATTCAATTGGCTCAAAGGCGACGGTTTCGTCCCATTTTGTGCTTCGAGAAAAGTGAAAGGGATGATTGTGCTATGATGATGTGCTCAATTTGCAAAGAAAATTTGGCTGTTGTTTTTATTACCAAGATAATAAACGGCAAGCAAACCCAGGAAGGTTTGTGTTTTTCCTGTGCAAAGAAACAGGGAATTCAGCCTATAAATCAAATATTGGAACAAACCGGCATATCCGAAGAAGAAATAGATGATTTGAAGAAGCAGATGGAAACGTTTTTTGAAGACATGGATTTTTCCGGTACGAGTGACCCTGAGGGGGGCACAGCCACTGCCAATCCGTTTTTTAATCTGATTAACAAATCCCTGAACAAGACGAGGGAAAGTATGGGATTTAAAAGTTCAAAGGATGAAACGGAGTCCGACGGCAAGACGGACAGGGAAGTTAAGGACGATAAAAACAATACAAGGACGAAGACCCAGGACAAAAAGATGCCGAAGAAGAAAAAGTATCTTGATACTTACGGCACAAATCTGATTGTCAAGGCTAAAGAGGGAAAAATAGACCGTGTTATTGGGAGAAACAGGGAAATTGAAAGAGTAATTCAGATATTGAACAGAAGAAATAAAAACAATCCGGTTTTAATCGGTGAACCGGGTGTGGGTAAGACTGCAATTGCGGAAGGTCTTGCTTTGAGAATCGTTAACAGGGATGTTCCGGTAAAGCTCTTTAACGCCGAGGTTTATGTGCTTGACCTTACAAGCATAGTAGCGGGAACCCAGTTCAGAGGCCAGTTTGAAAACCGAATGAAGGGTATTATAGAGGAATGCAAGGCTCTGGGAAATATAATACTGGTTATAGATGAAATTCATAATATTATGGGCGCAGGAGAGGCCGAAGGAGCCATGAATGCCGCCAACATTTTAAAACCTGCTCTGGCAAAAGGTGAGATACAGGTTATTGGTGCCACCACCCTTGATGAGTACAGAAAGCACATTGAAAAGGACTCCGCGTTGGAAAGAAGATTCCAGCCGGTGCTGGTGGATGAGCCTTCTGTTGAGGAAACCATAGAGATATTGCGGGGTATAAAGGACTATTATGAAAGTTATCACAGGGTTAAAATATCCGATGAGGTAATACGGGCGGCGGTGATTCTTTCCGAAAGATATATCACGGACAGATTCCTTCCGGACAAGGCGATAGATGTGCTGGATGAGGCAGGTTCAAGAGCCAATATTAAAAATGTTGTCCTTTTGGAGTATGAAGCTTTGAAGGAGGAGCTTAAGAAGGTACAGGAAGAAAAGGAAAATGCGGTTTCGGCGGATTCCATTGAGGACTATCAGAAGGCGGCCGACCTTAAGGTAAGGGAATGCAAGCTTCTTCAGCAGATAAAAGAACTTGAGCAGAAGAGCAAGGACATGGAACTGACCGTCGATGATATAGCATATGTTATAGAGTCATGGACCAAGATTCCGGTTCAGAGGCTTACAGAAATTGAAGCCGAAAAACTTCTCAATCTTGAAGAAAGGCTTCATAAAAGAGTCATTGGGCAGCACGAAGCTGTAAAGAGCGTTGCAAGGGCAATTAGAAGGAACAGGGCTGACTTTAAAAAGAGGAAAAAACCGGCGTCATTTATTTTCGTCGGTCCTACCGGTGTGGGTAAAACGGAGCTGGTAAAGGCGCTGGCGGTGGAGTTGTTTGGAAGTGAGGAAGCGCTTATCAGGCTTGATATGTCCGAATACATGGAAAAGCATACTGTATCCAAGCTTATTGGCGCACCTCCGGGTTATGTGGGCTATGATGAAGGCGGCCAGCTTACTGAAAAAGTAAGGAGAAAGCCTTATTCGGTAATACTTTTGGATGAAATTGAAAAGGCACACCCGGATGTGTTTAATATGCTGCTTCAAATTTTGGATGACGGAAGGGCAACGGACAGTCACGGCAGAACTGTAAGTTTTGAAAATACGGTGCTGATAATGACATCCAATGCAGGGACCAGCCTTAAGGCAAGCAGCATAGGTTTTGCAAACGACAACTATATTGCTCTTGAGAATAAAGTCAAGGAGGTTTTGAAGGAAACTTTCAGGCCGGAGTTCTTGAACAGGGTGGATGAAATTATAGTATTTAATCATCTTACCAAAGATGAACTTAAGCAGATAGTTGATTTGATGTTCAAAGATGTTGTTGAGGAAGTGGAAAACAAGAAGATGACCGTCAAATTCCAAGACGGAGTTCGGGAGTTCATTCTTGAAAAGGGCTATGATCCCAAGTACGGTGCAAGGCCTCTTAGAAGGACAATACAGAGGTATATTGAAGACGAGCTTGCAGATATGTATCTTAAAGGTTTGCTTGCTGAAGGCTGCAGCATTGTGGTTGGTGTCAGGGACGGGAACATTGTGTTTAATGTGGAAAAACCGGCGGAAAACGCGGTAGTGGATACGGAGAATTCAACGACCGATAATATGAAAACAGATAACACAACCGCTGAATGATTGTTTTGGTATAGTGGCACAAAAAAAGCATTTACTTTAGGGACACCTGAGTAAATGCTTTTTTATTGCTTTTTTATTAAAAACAAGCATAAATAACAGGATTGCAATAAAAGTGGAATTCTTGCTTAATCATTCATTATTATGATAAAATCGTTATTATTCATAGTTATAAAATTATAAAATATATCGGTATTATTTTGAGTATTACCTTTAAAATACTGAGTATTATATTTAAAATACATTATTAAAAATTAGGATAACTGTATGAAAGTGGGGAATACATGTTGCCGATAAATGTTAAAAGAGCAATAATTCATGTCCTGGATAAAGAGTCAAGTGAACCCATGCTGAATGAATTTGAACTTGATATTGACGGCGATGTCCGCTATTTTCTTGAAAAACACATAACCAAGGCTTTGGGAGATGATGAGGCAAGAAAGGCGGTTTTTAAAGACGGCAGGAATATTATTAAAGAAGTGTGCCAGAAGATTTTTACGGACAATGATTATTTTATCGAGGGCTCACAGGAGATAGCAAGACAGCTCTTTAAGGCCATGAAAACCAACAGCAGTATTTCGTCCACGGATTTGGTGATTTGTATATACGAGGAAGAGGACGAAGAGAATATTGCCATTTTAAAAATGGACTATACGGTTTCTTTTATCCATGAAGTGGAGTTTGTGGACAACAAGTTTAAAATATCCATAAAGAAGCAGGATATAAGCCTTCCGGGAGTAAATCAGAGAATCCAGAAGTGTGCCTTTATAAGAGCGGCACAGGGAACCGGAGATTATGATTTGATTATACTGGACAATCAAATAAGCAAAAAAAATCAGGATGAACCGGTGGCGCAGTTTTTTCTTGAGACTTTTTTAGGAGCCGATTTGGTTCTGGACAGTAAAACCTGCACCCGGATTTTCAAAAAAGAAACGGAGAACTGGATACGCAGTAAGGCAAAAGAAGGCGAAACATCTTTGGAAATTGTCCGGGAATTTGTGAACGATGCAATACGCAATGAGGATGAAATAGATTTGGATTCCTTTTCCAGCAAAGTGTTTTCCGACAAGACTGATTTAAAAGAAGATTACATAAGCACCATGAGGGAAAAAGGGCTTACCAGTGACAGGTTTGAAGTTGATAAAGAATGGGTGGAGAAAAAGCTTGGCAAAATCAGGCTCAAAACTGAGAGCGACATAGAAGTGGTAATTGATTATGAACAATATAATGACAGGGAAAAGTTTGAAATTGTAAAAAACCCTGACGGTACGAGAAATATAATCATTAAGAATATTATAAGTATAATGGAGAAATAAGAGAGAATTTCTGTCTGCAAAAGAATTATATTGCATCTGTTTATCTGTTAATTAAGCAGTTATTTCGATAAGGGGGAATTCCCGTGAAACGCATATTTTTGCAGTTTGGTTCCGGGTTGGGGCCAATGTCTCGAAGCCTCCCGATTGCCCTGGCTTTGGCTGAGGCCGGATATGAAATAAAATATTTGGGTTATGACATGGCCAAAGAATATATGAAAAAAGCCGGGATAGAAGAACTGTGCCCTGAGTTCAGCATAAGCGATATTAAAAAGGGAAGTCCCAACCCGTACTGGAACACGGCAGAAGAATTCTGGTCGATGATTGGTTATGGCAACATGCCGTGGGTTGAAAGAAAAGTCGATGAATTAATAAATTTGTTAAAACAATTTTTCCCCGATTACATACTGTCCGACCTGGGCATTTTAGCATGTCTTGCTGCAAGAATAACGGGAATTCCATTAATTGCGATAAACCAGAGCTGTTATCATCCAAATGTAAAATTAAAATGGTGGGAAAACAATTATGAAGCCGAAAACTATAAAGATAAAGACAGTCTTTTAAATAAACTGAATGCATTTCTAAAGAAAAAAGGCGCACAGCAATTAAATACTTTTACGGAAATATTTACAGGAAGGCTTACAATCATTCCCGGTTTCTATGATTTTGATCCGATACCGAATCTTGAAAAATATAATACCCATTATGTAGGGCCTGTTCTGTATACTCCAAAGGAAAATGTTTCCGAAAAGCTTTTAAAACTTTTTGACGCCGATCAACCGATAATCTTTTGCTATACGGCAAGGTTCTATGATAATGTGGGAGAAAGCGGGAAAGCAATTTTCGATAATATGATTAAAATTGCCGATAAAATAGATGCCTCCATTATTATTTCGACAGGGAATAAAAAGGATGAATTGCTTGCCTTGGATATTGCGTCAAAGGAATTGAAAAGCGGCAAAGTCAGTATCGTTGATTACGTGCCTTTGGATATGGCTTATGAAAAGTCTGACCTGGTGATTCACCACGGCGGTCATGGAAGCTGTCTTGCACAATTTTACTATGGTGTTCCTTCTGTCATAATACCTACTCATACTGAACGGGAATATAACGCAAGAATGTGTGAAAAACTGCATGTTGGCAAAATGCTCCCCAGAAGAGAATTAAACAGTGCAAATTTGAAGAATTGCATCAATGATGTGCTAAATGACATTACTTATAAGAAAAGTGTCCGGGATTGGAAAGAGAAAGTGTCCGGTGATTTTAACAACCTTGATAAAGTGGTAAAACTCGTTGATTCGCTGTAACTGCACATCCATAAAGTTTTGACCTCTATAGTATCCTGCCGTATTGTTTTTTCTTATCTCATACATATTGTAACCGACAAGATTTACATAACAACACAAAAATATTCTTTCTGAATGTTTGGATATGAACCCCTCAAAAAAATCATTTGGTGCGTACAAGTATTGAAGGAGTGAACAGGCTTGCATGGGTTGTTTGTAAATAAAAAGAAGAATGACACTGGTTCTACAGCACTTGTTCTTAAAAAGATTCAAAGCGGGGACACAAAACTTAAGGAAGAATTTATTAAAGACAATGTTCCGTATATTATAAGAACGATTTCAAATATACTTGGGATAGTTGTGGATGACAGAAACAGTGAGGAATTCAGCATTGGACTTGCAGCTTTTAATGAAGCCATTGACAGATATGATGCCGATAAAAACGGCAATTTCTATACCTATTCTTTTGTAGTTATAAAAAGCCGCTTATATGATTTTATAAGAAGAAACAGGAAACACAACAATGTTTTGCCTTTTTCATATATTGAAGAATCAACTCGGGTGGACGAAAGATTATTGATGTCCGATGCCAGCGGTCAATTCGAAAAAATTGAGGTAAGGCAGGAACTGGTCAGCTTTGAGAAAAGCTTAAAGGAATTTGGAATTTCCCTGGAAGACTTGGTGTTATCCTCTCCGAAACATAAGGATTCAAGGCTTTTATTGATAAAAATCGCAAGAATAATTGCTGATGATGACAATATGTTCAGAAAGCTGGTCGAAAAGAAGTACATACCCATGAAAGAAGTATTAAGCCGAATAAAAGTAAATCACAAGACGATTCAGAGGAACAGGAAATTTATAATTGCTGTCAGCCTGATTTTACGAAGTAATCTATACGATCTCAAAGAGTATGTGCAGGGCTTCGAAAGGGAGGGAAAGTATCATGGATAACATAGGAGTAATCATTAAGATAGAAGGAAACGAAGCCATTGTAATGACCGACGATTGCTCTTTCAAAAAGGTTCCGATAAAAGATGGAATGCATCCGGGGCAAAAAATACTTGTGCCCAATAATGAAGTTATACAGAAGGAAAATAAAAGCATAAAGCGGATTTCGGCTGTCGCGACCGGCATTGCAGCCGTGTTTTTGATGGTGTTGTCGTTAATATGGATTAACAAACCGGGCAGACCGGATGGTATATATGCATATATTGACGTTGATATAAATCCCAGTTTAAACTTCCTGATTGACCGGGAGGGAAAGGTAAAGGCGTTAAACCCGTTAAATGATGATGCGCAGGAAATAATCCGTGGTGTTGAGTTTGAGGATATGTTTTTTTCAGAAGCCCTTACGCAGATTATCAAGATATCAAAAGCCAAAGGTATTATAGATGAAAACAAAACCAATTATGTACTGATTTGTGCAGCTTTGGACGATAATTACAATTTGCAAAGCGACGACAAATCCCGGGCGCAAACAGAGTTTGAAGAGTTTTTGGACGGTATTAGGGAAAGTATAGAGAAAGCCTGCGGCAATACGGTAATTCCTCAAACGGTAAAAGTACCGTTTGAATACTTAAAAATGGCAAAGCAAAATGATGTATCCATGGGAAGGTATCTGGTTTATCAGAAGTTGGAGGACATTGGAGTGAATTTGTCGATAGAAGAGCTGAAATCATTGGATATCGATAAAATATTAAAAAAATATGGTGTGGGTTTTGATGAATTGTTCAAAAGTGAGTATACGGAATTGCCGTATGGGACTTTGCAAACAGGAGAAGATTCTGTTGTGTCTACAGAGGATGTGCCGGTATCGCCGAAAAATGCATTTGAAACGATGGCTGTGCCGACAAATACGCCTTCAATATCGACTAAACCTTCAGCAACCCCGGCGGAGAATCCGACGCCAAAATTAACGCAGAAACCAACGCCTGTACCGGCAAAAACAGGTGAACGTACAAGCACAACGCCGACACCGACACCGGCGCCAACCGTCAGAAACGGTACCGGCAGCGGACTTAGGGGAGAGTATTACAATAATATGGATTTTTCCCGTTTCCAGTTTGTGAGAATTGATCCCTGTATAGACTTTGACTGGGGTGAAGGCACACCGGATCAATCCATCGGAAAGGATACCTATTCTGTCAGATGGACAGGGAAGGTTGAACCTAGATATTCGGAAACATACACATTTTATACTGTTACCGATGACGGTGTGAGATTGTGGGTAGACGGAGTGCTGCTCATTGACAAGTGGAAGAGCCAGTCGGCTACTGAACACAGCGAGCAAATTTATCTCGAGGCCGGAAAGAAATATGATATTAAAATGGAGTATTACCAGCATGTCCGGGCTGCTTCGGCAAAACTTATGTGGTCAAGCAAGAGCCAGCAAAAGGAGATAATACCTTCAAGTCAACTGTATCCTTCCGACGGCCCGCTGCCTCAGAAGGATGTAAACGGTTTGAGTGCGGAATATTACGGGGATGCGGAGTTGAAAGACAAGAGATTTACCAGAATAGACGATGCTATAAACTTTAACTGGGATAAGGATTTTCCGGTTGGTGAATTGAAAGACGGAAAGTTTTCGGTAAGATGGGTGGGAAAAATAGACACCAGATATACCGAAGAGTATACGTTCCATACTGTTGCAAACGGAGGAGTAAGGGTATGGATAAATAATGTGTTGATAATTGACAATTGGCAAAATCAGGGCAAAGAAGCTGAAAACAGCGGAAAAATTGAATTAAAGGCAGGAAGGCAGTATGATATTAAAGTTGAGTATTGCAACTACGGAGAACCTGCATTCATAAAGCTTTTATGGTCCAGTCAAAGACAGAAAAAAGAGGTGGTTCCTTCAAAAAATTTGTTTGCAGATTAATATTGATTTGACGTTAATAAAGGACGGATACTGTTACGGTAACCGTCCTTTTTTGACTTTTATTTAATTATGCCCTTTGATAACTTTGAGAAAACTAATTCATGTTCAAGAAGTAATTCGCCTTATTTTCTCTAAAATATTCAATATCATTCCGATGAACGAAATAATAATCATTAAAATGGAAATTATAATGCCGGTAATTGCCATGCTGTTTTTCGAAGAATTCAGTCCGCTTTTTGCATAGAAAATGGACAGCGTTCCAAACAAAATTCCGCCTACCGGAAAAACACAACCAATCAGCGACACCAGTCCGAATACAAACCCCATTTGTGCGTTTTTAGACGTATCGTGAGTTTTTACAGGTATCGGTTCCCTACGGATTGCGTTTTGATAATCGGGTGACTCGCCGTTTTCAGTTCCTTGAGATTTGTAAGCTTCATCCGGCAAAGGTTGCTCAAGGAGTTTTATCAGGCTGTTGATTTTTTCTTTTAACGCACTTTTAACTAAAGCTCCAAAGAAGCCTTCCAGGTCCATCTCGCCGGAATAAACGCCGGGGAGCCAGGCAAACTTTATCCATGCTTCAAGGGTCAATACTCCATTGACATAAGTTGTTTTGATAAATTGCGGACTGGCAACCCAGCCGTGTCCAAGCTGCCATACGTTTTCGCCATTGTAAACGGTATATTTAAAACCTTCCTTCTCCATAAAATCTTTGATGATAAAGTTTACAAAATCTTCAGGTTTGTTGAGAACAACCTCTTTTCTAAAACGAGACACAGATTTTTATCCCCCTTTACACTTTTTATACAATAATTAACTGACACTTTAATTAAACTAATACTTTTTATACCAAACTGAAGTAAAAAAGTCAACCTGTTGAAAAGGTTTTTCCTGAGGCGTCAATTTCTTGTCCTGAAGTTATTGCGAAGATTGACTTTTTTCTTCTTGCATTTTTTCTTCATACTTTTTCATTATCAGGTTGTATAACGACTTGTTTACCGTACCGGTAACTTTAATTTTGTTGTCCTTCTGAAACTTTATTACGCTTTTTTTGAGATTGTCTTGAAATTTACCGCTGGGCCAGTCATGAAAATATCCCAGTTTTTTTAATGCCTTTTGAACTTTTAGGACATCGGACCCTACATCACCGCTTTTTAATTCTTTGAAGGGTCTGTTCTTGTGAACAATGGTAACTATTGTACCGTAGGGAACAATATCATACAATTCTTTTGCGTTTTTATTATACATTCGGATGCAGCCGTGGGATGCATTTTGTCTGCCTATGTACCATGGATATTTGGTTCCGTGTATTCCGTATTGCCCCCAGGGTACGTTAAGTCCCATCCACGAACCTCCAAAATTGCCTCCCCAATCGGATTTGCTTATTATTTTCCATGTACCTTCGGGAGAAGGGGTTTCAGGCTTTCCACCCGATACCGGATAGGTTTTCAGAAGCACTCCGTCTTTATATAAATACAGTTTTAGTTCGTCAAGATTTATATATATATAGTAACCTTTCGTAACCACACTGGTGTTTTCAGTTTCATCCGGCATATCTCCGATGCTTGTATCAAGAAGGTTCTCAGAAGGGTGGAAGTCATCGAGAATCAAAATATTGCTCCACAGAGCGTAGAATATAAATATAAATATTAAAAATGTGAGCAAAAAAGCTGTTCTCTTTTTCAAATACATCACCATATATTATGCTGACTGCTAAATTATATGAATAATGATGCTTGGACTATAATAATATGCTTAAAAAGCCGATAAATAAAATTAGTGGAGAGACCGAAACAGAGTTGTATGTTCCGCGAATAAAATGTTAAAATTCTATTTGATACAAGTTTTTAGGGGGAAAAAATATGTCGGATGCTATTAGAGAACAAATAGTGAAAGTAGCAAAGTTAATGTATGAGAAAGGTATGGTAAACGCTTTTGCCGGAAACCTTTCCGTTCGGGACGGCAACAATGTTTACATTACACCCAGCGGTATATGCAAAGGTTTTTTAAAGGAAGACATGATTGTGAAAACTGATATGAACGGAAATATACTGGAAGGGATGTACAAGCCTTCGTCTGAAATAAAACTTCATCTCGAGGCATACAAGAAAAGGAAGGATATATATTCCGTGGTGCATGCCCATCCTCCTTATACCACTGCGTACGCGGTTGCCAACAAACCTATTGAATCAAAAGCGTGTGCTGAAATGGTTATTTTTTTTGGAAAGATACCTCTTGCAGCATACGGTACCCCGTCGACAGATGAAATATTTAGCGGTGTCGAAGAATATATTAATGAGTACGATGTTATCCTTCTTGCCAATCACGGAATAGTGTCTTTTGGAAGAGATGTCTTTGATGCCTACTTTAAGCTTGAAGCGGCTGAGGATATAGCTAAAACTTTGATTTTATCGCGCCTTCTCGGGGGAGAGAAAGACTTGCCGGAGAACAAACTAAAGGAGCTTGATGACATGAGAAAAAAACGTAGAACGGAAGTTTACTGGTAAATTGGCAAATTTGAGCTTTAAAAATTTGAAATTGGGAGTGGTAGTATGCATTTTATAACTGATTTAATACTAAAATTGGATCCGGCCGGACTAACAAGCGTATTTATTATTTTAGCAGTCTTTGTATTCTCCCTGATCATCAATTTGTTTACCCGCGGAAAATATATTGCAATATATAATGATTTGGAGAGAACTTGCAGCGCAAAAAATGAGAAATTTGAAACCGATCTTTTAAATAAAATAGTTGAAACGTATAAAAGCGCATCCGTTGGCAACTACAATCATGTTAACACCCGGGCGATAATTGAAAACTGTTTCAACAGGCAATTAAAAACGTTACTGGTGTGCGAAAGATTTGTAAAGCATACTGCTTTAATACTTGTCGCTTTGGGACTTTTGGGCACATTTTTGAGTTTGAGCCTTAATCCTGTGGTCCAATCCGATGTTCTGTCAAATTCTTCTTTTGCCGATTTTCTTAATGATCTGATGCCCTGGGTGCGAAAAATTGGTGTTGCTTTTACTGCAAGTTTCTTTGGAATGGCATTTGCTGTTTTGTTTGCTTTGGTTAACATAGTTCTAAATGCCGAGGATGCCCGCAGGAGATTGACGGCGCGGATTGAAGAATATCTTGACAATACTGTGTCACGTATAGTTGCAAAGGATAAGGAAACAGAATACAACATGATGAACAGAATACTCAAAGAAACCTTTGCTGAGTTCGGAAAGAGAATAGAGAAATCTCTCAAACAAACGGCTGACGCTTTTGGACAAAAGCTTACCACCGTGGCAATGGAAGTGGATATCACTTCAAAAACTTTGGATAACACGGTGGACAAATTTGACCGGGTACTTCAGAATTTTGCAGAAAACATAAAGGAATTTAAAGAATTTAATGACAACCTTAAAAACAATATTGAAAAAATGGATGGAAACTTTGAAAAGGTTGCACAAGCGCTCAACGATACTTCAAGTATACTTAAAGATACATCAAAAACAGTTGTTGACAACTATAATTCCGTTGAGAGTTTTTCAAAGAGCATTAGAAGTGTGTCGGAGGAAATAACCGGCTACAGCGGAAGAATAGTTCAGGATATCAGCAATATCGCGGAGGAAGTGAAAGTTTCCGTCTCATCCATAAGAGAACTTGGAGAAGCAATAAGAAACGACCTGGTTGTAAGAACAGAGGAGTTGAAAGATTATCAGGAAAAATTCAACATCCTTACGTCCAGGCTAAGTGAAGAATTGAACCTTTTGAGGGAGAAAACGGCGGAAGCTTTTGAAAGGAGTCTTGATGAGAACAGTCAGGTTGTGGCAGAAAAAATTACCAATTACGTCGATAACGTTATGAAAGGAGTTATGGAAATTATAAATGAATTCAAGGAAAATGAAAAGATTTTTGCAAAGACGATAGTCATGCTTCCGGAACAGATTACTGCATACAATGAAACCGCAGCCGCCCAAATGAGCAAACAGCTGGACGAGGTAAAAAGGTTGTTTAGGAAATTTGAGTGACGGATAAACTTTGCATAAAAATACTTTCAACAGGTGTTGCTAAGAATCGGGACGGTTAAATGTTAACAGTCACTCTTCTTAATTATATTATATTTAAATAAAAAAGCGGATGTCGGACAGGATGGATCAAATATGGAAAAAAGACAGGATAATAACGAAATTGAGCGTAGGATATTAAAATATGAGCAGTATGTTAAAGAACATCCTAAAAAGGCTTATGGGTATTATTGCCTTGGACGCTTACACATGATGGACGGAAAATACAAGCTTGCAGAAGAATATTTTAAGAAGTCCCTTGCCGTTGACGGCAATTATACCTTTTCAATTATAGGTTTGATAGAGGCTTGTGTATTCAGACGAAAGTTTCTGAAAGCTGTGTATTTGTTCAGTAAGAACCGGCAAAAAATAATAGACAAATATATTTACAGGGTCAAACTGGTGCGGGGAGTCAGCTCCTTCTACAGTAAATCCGGTTTTTTCAGGACCGAAGCGAAAGACTTTTTATCCCAATTATCTTTGAAAAATTCAATACGTTCTATTAAAAAGCTGGTGGACAGTGAGGCAAACAATATTGTTTTAAAGCTTATTTTATGTATGTACTATTTAAATTTCGGAGAGAAAAGCTTCTATATTATTCAACTTTTCAAGACATGTATCTACTGGGACGGACTTGAGGACAGTTTCAGATGGGCGCTGATAAGGCGTCTGTCTGAATTTGGGGAAAAGCTCTATTATGATGCCAACATTGCAAGGAAATTTGCAACAGTTCCTGATGCGAGCTGTACCGACGAATATGTTGACTTGATTTTCAGCTCGGCGCTGGATAGAGAAAAAGGTGGAAGAATGGCAGACATTTATCGTACTGCCGAGAAATACAATAAAAATATATCTCCCCGCTTAATATGGAGATATGTTAAATGGAGCAATGAAAACTCATTTTATGATCCATCGGTTTATGACTGCTGCAAAAAGCTTGTGGATATGGGATGGATGGATAGCGTTGTTGCAGATACAATGCTTAAATTCAGGGAGAGGAATGCCGTAAAGCTTGGAGACGAAACCGAAAGAGCATTAAGACTTTTTGGCTACATGGATTAAGGGATATTTTGCTCTTCTGCCTTTTGCATGATTTTCACTACTATGTCAGTATGCTCTTGTCTGCCCAATACTTTTTCAGGGTCGACGGAGCTTTCTTTATTTGCAAGTATGTTTCTTTCAAATTTTAGAGCGAGAATTCTTTGCAGGGACTGATTTAGCCTTTCTTCCGTTATTTCACCATCTTTTACGGCTTTGAGAATACCGTTATAGGCTTCTTCAAATGATTCGGGCATGAGTATGATGTCTGCTCCTGCTTTAAATGCCATGACCGCAGCCTTGGAAGAAGACCAGTAGTTGCTGATTGCCTTCATTTCCATTGCATCGGTTATAATGAGCTTTTCGTGTTTTAACTCATTTCTCAAAAGCCCGCTGAGGATTTCTTCAGACAGAGTTGCGGGCAGATTGCTGCCGGTAATGTTGGGCATTATGATATGAGCCGTCATTACGCCGTCGGCGCCGGCCTTGATGCCCATTTTAAAAGGTGTCAGTTCTATTTGGCGAAGCCTTTCAATGTCGTGATTTATTACCACCTGACCAAGATGCGAGTCGTAGGAGGTGTCGCCATGACCGGGAAAGTGCTTTAGCACGGTGCAGACATTTTGCTCCTGCATACCTTTGGACATCGCCTGTACCATTAAGCCGACTTTATAGGGGTCGGAACCAAAAGATCTGTCTCCGATAACAGGATTGTCCGGATTTGTATTTACATCGGCCACCGGTGCGAAATTCATGTTAAAGCCAAGGGCAGACAGCTCCGCACCCAGTATCCTGCCTGCCTCATACGCAAGTTCGGGGTCATCGGCAAGTCCTATTGTCTGGGCGGAGGGTATTTTTGTGGAATGCATTTTCGGATTGTTTCCGATTCTTGCTATTCGCCCGCCTTCTTCGTCAACAGCGATGAACATGGGAATTTTGCTTGCCTCTTGCATATCACGAATGAGTTTTTGTGTCTGCGGTATGGTGTCTATGTTTTCGCTGAAAAGTATTATACCACCGGGATTAAAGTTCTGAATCTTCAGTTTTGTAGAATTGTCCAATACTTTTAACGGGCGTGAAGATTTGCCTTTTCTAAAGGCAACAATGAAAATCTGTCCGATCTTTTCCTCCAAGGTCATGGAATTTATCAAGTAATTCACTGTTTTCGATTGTTGATTTTCAGTATCTTCAACAGTAGGTGAAGGAGTCGAAAAAGAAGGCATAGCTGATATCGGTATGGTTGATGCCGAATGCAAACTGTTGGCAGGCGGCGGATTATCGGAACTGCCGCTGCATCCGACACAAGCCACAATTAGCATTAAGGTCATTATTAGAATATGAACTCTTTTTTTCATTATGACACATCCTGATAATTTTTTATATTCGTATTGTATCAATAATTACAGGGTTTTTCAAATTCTTGCTTTAAAGGATGTGCTAAGCTCTCCAACTATGCTGAGATTCCCGATGATTGGAAATAATTTTGATGTGGGATTTGTAATTACCAAAGTTTCTGTTAAAATACCTTGACATGCGATAAAGTTTTAATTATTATGTTTTTAAAGATTAAATAAAAATAATTAAAAGCTAAAAGCGATGAACAGGAGGAGTAGGCGGCAAACGGCTTAACAGAGAGGGGAAATCGGCGGCTGGAAGTTTCCCTTAAGTATCGAGCTGCTGAAGGTAGCCTGGGAGTTCTGGAGTTGAAAGGAGGAAGCTTCTAAATTTAAAGCTTCTCTCAGTAGATTTCAGCGGTACAGAGCCGTTATTTCGAAGCTTTATAAGGACAGTTGCGTCTTTATAAAGGCTGAGCTGCCCATAAATTTATGGGAATTTTGGTGGTAACGCGGAAGACAGTCTTTCGTCCAATTGCTGGATGAAAGACTTTTTTGATATAGGGCTTAAAATTTTGCCGGGGAGAGAGCGGTAATATGATTTTTCTGAAAGTATTGATGTTGTTGTTTCTGATATCCGGTTTTGGTACTGTGTTTGCGGCAAAAGCCATTGTTCAAAAGTTTAAGCTGGATGAGAGAACAACCTGTGATTTTGAAGATGAGATAACTGAAGAAGAACTTGTGAAATATAAATTTGACAAAGCCGTGCTCAATGTAAAAATGGCAGGGATGCTGATAGCATTTCCCGGATTGATATTGTTACTGATTATTTACAGATAGATTTAAAAGTTAGTTCTTAATAAAGTGAGTGGAGGTTTTGGTATGAGCGAAAAAAATATAGCGAAAACATATGACCCCAAACAGGTTGAAGACAGATTATATGCGGAGTGGATGGAGAAAGGCTATTTTCATGCTGAAATAGACAAAGAAAAAACGCCTTTCACCATTGTTATTCCACCGCCAAACATTACAGGTCAGCTTCATATGGGACATGCTTTGGATGAAACTCTTCAGGATATCCTTATAAGATGGAAGAGGATGCAGGGGTATTGCACTCTTTGGCTGCCCGGTACTGACCATGCCAGCATAGCCACAGAGGCAAAAATTGTTGAAGCCATGGCCAAAGAAGGTATTACCAAAGAGGATATCGGAAGAGAAAAGTTTTTAGAGAGAGCCTGGGAATGGAAGAGGCATTACGGCGGAAGAATCGTCGAGCAGCTTAAAAAGCTTGGATGCTCCTGTGACTGGCAGAGGGAAAGATTCACCATGGATGAAGGACTTTCCAGGGCTGTAATTGAGGTTTTCGTAAGGCTTTACAAAAAGGGCCTTATATACAGGGGCGAAAGAATTATAAACTGGTGTCCGAAGTGCAACACTTCCATATCCGATGCGGAAGTTGAATACGAAGAAAAAGCAGGTCATTTCTGGCATATAAAATATCCTGTCAAAGACAGCGATGAATTTGTGGTTGTTGCTACCACAAGACCTGAAACCATGCTGGGTGATACTGCCGTTGCCGTACATCCTGAGGATGAAAGATATAAGCATCTTATCGGCAAAACAGTTGTTCTTCCTCTTATGAACAGAGAGATACCGGTTATAGCCGACGAGTATGTTGAAAAGGATTTCGGAACGGGAGTTGTTAAAATAACTCCTGCTCATGACCCCAATGACTTTGAAGTGGGGCTTAGGCACAATCTTCCGCAGATAAGGGTTATGAATGATGATGCAACAATGAACGAACTTGCAGGCAAGTATCAAGGTATGGACAGATATGAAGCCAGAAAGCAGATTGTAAAGGATTTGGAAGAACTGGGCCTGTTGCTTAAGGTTGAAGACCATACCCATAATGTGGGTACTTGCTACAGGTGTGCCACAGTAATTGAGCCGCTGATTTCAAAACAGTGGTTTGTTAAAATGAAGCCTCTGGCAGAGCCTGCTATAGAAGTGGTTAAAAACGGAACAATCAAATTTGTACCGGAAAGATTCTCAAAGATATACTTTAACTGGATGGAAAACATTCAGGATTGGTGTATTTCAAGGCAGCTTTGGTGGGGACACAGAATACCGGCTTATTACTGTCAGGAATGCGGCTATATGATGGTTGAAAATGAAATGCCCGATGTTTGTCCAAAATGCGGAAGCTCCAGAATAGAGCAGGATCCGGATACTCTTGACACATGGTTTAGTTCGGCACTGTGGCCTTTCTCAACTCTTGGTTGGCCGGATGAAACAGAGGATTTGAAATATTTCTACCCAACGGATGTTCTTGTTACAGGGTATGATATTATATTCTTCTGGGTTGCAAGAATGATATTTTCAGCCTTGGAGCATACGGGAAAAGAACCCTTCAAATATGTGTTCATACATGGTATTGTAAGGGATGCACTGGGAAGAAAGATGAGTAAATCTTTGGGCAACGGTATTGACCCTTTGGAGATAATTGACAAATACGGTACCGATGCTTTAAGATTTGCCCTTACGATAGGAACTTCACCGGGAAATGATTTGAGGTTCTCCGAGGAAAAAGCTGAATCCAGCAGGAACTTTGCAAACAAGATATGGAATGCATCAAGATTTGTTCTTATGAATTTTGATGACAATCTTGATTTTTCAAAGGTTGATCCAAATAAATTTACTACTTCCGACAAGTGGATATTAAGCCGGGTAAACAATCTGACCAGGGAAGTTACCGAAAACATGGAAAAGTTTGAGTTGGGTATAGCTCTCCAGAAAATATATGAATTTATCTGGGAAGAGTTCTGCGACTGGTATATTGAGCTTGTAAAGCCGAGACTTTATGACAAGGATGATGAAACAAGACTGGAAGCCCAGTATGTTTTAAATTATGTTTTAGGTACTGCCATGAAACTTCTGCACCCGTATATGCCGTTTATTACCGAGGAGATTTACCGTCACCTGGTAGTGGATGATGAAAGTATCATGATTTCAAAATGGCCGGTTTACAGGGAAGACTATAATTTCCCTGAGGAAGAAAAGAAGATGAGCCTTATCATGGATGCTATAAAGAGCATTAGAAATATACGGGCGGAGATGAATGTTCCTCATTCCAGAAAGGCAAAAGCCATATTTGTCGCGCCCGGCGGCAGCGAACAGGATATATTGAAAGAAGGAACGGTATTCTTTGAAAGACTTGCTTCATGTTCGGAAGTTGTTATCCAGCCTGACAAGTCAGGAATACCTTCCAATGCCGTAGCTGCGATATTGGCAGGGGTTGAAATATTCCTTCCTTTGGAAGACCTTATTGATATTGAGAAGGAAATTGAAAGACTTGAGAAGGAACTTTCCAATCTTCAGAAAGAATTGGACAGGGTAAACAGCAAACTGGCAAACGAAGGGTTTGTTTCAAAAGCCCCGCAAAAAGTGGTTGAAGAAGAGAAGAAAAAGAAGGAAAAATATCAGGAAATGTATGATAAGGTAGTGGAAAGACTTAATGGATTAAAAAATAAGAATTAATGGAAAGGCATAGATTAGTGTTCAAGGTGGTTTTATGAAAAACGGTTTTTTCAGAGTGGGAGCGGCTGTTCCCAGATTGAAAGTAGGGGGATGCCGTTACAATTCCGATCAAATAATCGGACTTATTGGAAAAGGAGAAAAAGCAGGCATACAAATACTGGTTTTCCCTGAACTTTCCATAACGGGATATACATGCGGGGATTTGTTTCACCAGGAAACTTTGCTTGACGATGCCAAAGTGCAGTTGGGAAGGATTCTGGAGGAGACTAAAAACTCCTCCTGTATATCCCTGATTGGCATGCCGCTGGGCATTGACAATCAGCTTTTTAACTGCGCCGTTGCAATACAAAAAGGAAGAATACTTGGTGTTGTTCCAAAGACATATGTTCCCAACTACAGTGAGTTTTACGAGCAAAGGTGGTTTTCTTCCGGCAGAAACGCTCTGAGGGATACAATTATGCTTTGCGGGCAGGAAGTACCCTTCGGGGATGATTTGCTGTTCGAGGACGAAAAAGGGGAAATGTGCTTTGGAATTGAGATTTGTGAAGATTTGTGGGTGCCTGTTCCTCCAAGCTCTTTTCAGGCGATGGCCGGAGCGTTGGTTATTTTTAATCTTTCTGCCAGCAATGAAATTGTAGGCAAATATGAGTACAGAAAGGAACTGGCAAGGCAGCAGTCGGCAAGGTGTATAGCAGGTTATGTTTACACATCTTCGGGCGTGGATGAATCGACCACGGATGTTGTTTTCGGAGGTCACGCAATGATCTTCGAAAACGGAAGTCTGCTTTGCGAATCCGAAAGATTTTTGATTGACGAGCAGCTAATTTTTTCTGAAATTGATATCCAGAAGCTGATGAATGACAGAAGAAAAAACACCAGCTTTATGGAGCTTTGGAGAGATAACGTAAGAGAGTTCCGGAAGGTGAAGTTTGAAATTGAGGAATTTGAAGCGGAAAACATAACAAGATATGTGCCACCTCATCCTTTTGTGCCTTCAGACGGGAGCAGCCGTGACAGAAGATGCAGCGAGATTTTTGCAATTCAGACCTCCGCTTTGGCAAAGAGAATCAGGCATACTGGGCTGAAACGGGCTGTTATAGGCATATCGGGAGGCCTTGATTCCACACTGGCACTTTTGGTAACCGCTAAAGCTTTTGATTTGCTAAATATCCCTAGAAAAAATATTTTGGCAATTACCATGCCGGGTTTTGGAACTTCCGATGTGACTTATACCAACGCCATGGAGTTTATGAAGTCAATGGACGTGGAAATACGGGAAATAAATATTAAGGATGCATGTCTTCAGCATTTTAAGGATATCGGTCACGATCCCAGCATACATGACATTACTTATGAAAATGTTCAGGCGAGGGAACGTACGCAGATATTAATGGATATCGCAAACAAGGAAGGCGGTCTTGTAATCGGGACCGGTGACCTTTCGGAGCTGGCATTGGGCTGGTGTACCTATAACGGGGATCATATGTCGATGTATGCAGTAAACGCCAGCATTCCCAAGACATTGGTGAGTTTTCTTGTAAGATGGGTTGCGGACAATATGTTGGAAAGCAAAGCAAAGGAGGTATTGTACAGAATACTTGACACTCCCATATCTCCGGAGCTTCTTCCTCCCGATGCAAAGGGTGAAATTAATCAAAAGACGGAAGATATTATAGGACCTTATGAACTTCATGATTTCTTCCTGTATCATATGTTAAGGTACGGCGCAGCCCCGGGAAAAATACTGATTCTTGCAAAGAAAGCCTTCGAAGGCAAATACACGGACGATACAATAAAGAAATGGTTAAAGGTATTTGTGAAACGCTTTTTCAGCCAGCAGTTTAAAAGATCGTGTCTGCCTGACGGTCCAAAGGTCGGTACAATCAGCCTTTCACCAAGGGGAGACTGGCGTATGCCCAGTGATGCCGTTGCAGATTCGTGGTTGTCTGAATTGGAAAGCATGCAGGAATAAAACAAGAGGGCTTCACGCCCTCTTACTTTATATTATTTACTGTATATTCTGCTGTGGTAAAGACGGTTATACTGCATCTTTAAATTTGGCATTAAGAAAGTTAATATCTCTGTACGCGATATTTATTTCTGCTTTCTTTTTGTCGTTAATTCTTTTAAGCTTCATAAGATGCAATACTCTCAAGCCTGCTATTGCTCCGGCGATTCCTGCAATTGCTCCGATAAGCACCCCTAGCAGAATTCCAAGACAGAAAGCTAATACAGAATTCATACCAAACCACCATTTTTTATAATTTAATATTTTCTATTGTTATTTTTTGTATAAAACAAATTTGGACAAGTTTTTCTATGATAAATTTACAATATTTTGAGCTTAAAATCAATCCTTATTTTGTATGGAAAAAGGCAATTATTACAAAAGTGCTGCAAAAATGTAGAATTATGGCTGATTTTCTTATGCTTCAGTGCAAAAATGTGCATGAAACTGTTTTTGAATCAATTATATATAGGAAAGCATACTAATAATAAAGAAAATACTATTTAATTTTTATGTTATTAGTTGGATTAAATCGTGGAATTTGGGAATAATGTTTTTAAAAAAGAAAATAAAAAGAGTACTTGACATTTATGTTATTCTGTCTTAAAATATCGTTGTGCCACCTCAAGGGGCACTTTAAATGGTGGGTATAGTTCAGTTGGTTAGAGCGCCAGATTGTGGCTCTGGAGGTCGTGGGTTCGAGTCCCACTATCCACCCCACTTATATAGGGATGTAGCCAAGCGGCAAGGCACCAGACTTTGACTCTGGCATTTCGTAGGTTCGAATCCTGCCATCCCTGCCATATGTGGGCCATTAGCTCAGTTGGCAGAGCACATGACTTTTAATCATGGTGTCCCGCGTTCGAGTCGCGGATGGCTCACCAATAATGGAAAGACCTTGTATACATGTTGTATGCAAGGTCTTTTTATATTTCAAAACAAGATTATGGAAAGATATGGATAATTATAAAAACAAATAAATTCATTAAAAGCAAATAAATATATTATTGAAAAAAACTTCTAGAAAGTATAATATTATAGTAACCAGTCAAAAAGTATTGATATATGCGTACGAAAACTTAAAAGGAGTGGTAGCAAAAATGAAGAAAATTTGGGGCAGAAAAGTTTTGGGATTTGCGGTTGGTGTATGCTTACTTTTAACTATGATTTGCCAAAATGTGGCTTTTGTATCGGCAGAACCTGAGGAAAAAACTGTTGTCGTAAATTTCGAAGAAAGCTTGAATGAAACTATGTCAAAAACCATTGAAATACTAAATCTTTTTGACATTTCCGAGATTGTTGTCGATAGCGGAAAAGTGTCTTACAGCAGAGAAGGAGACAAAGTAACGGTTACTGTTTCGGAAGGCGTTTATAGAGTAGGCCCGCATACACAAAATGTTACTTTAACTATAGAGGATGATAAAGGTATTTTTGATGAGAAAACATCCTATAATGTTGACGGCTATGAAGGAATCCTTACGAAAATAGATTCTGGTTATGATGAGGCAAAAGGACTGTACTGGGTAAAATATCAAGGTAGTGTAACTAAAGAAAACTGCAAATTTTACCAATATACAGTAACAATCAAATATACGGAAAATGTTCGTCCAGAAGTGTATCTTACTGAGCCGAAACGAGGCATGATTACTAATGGTAAGATTAATGTTCAGGGTTATGTCGGAGATGAAAACATAGGTGATGAGCTGAAATTGTTCTTTAGCTTTGACAGTTACGATGAAAGCATGACAGGAAATCTTCTGAATGAGAATTCCATTATATCCGACGGAACCTGGCAGGAGATAAGCGGAACTATAGATTTATCACCTTTCAATCTTAAAGACGGCGATCACGACTTTTATTTTTGGGCAGTGGATAAAAGGGGAGTAAGATCGGTTGGCGAGATCATAAGGTTTACGCTTGATACAGTACCGCCTGAAGCGCCTGTTCTTACTCCGGATAAAACAGAGTCTACGAATCAGAGTGTTGTAGTGTCAGTATATTATCCACCGGATGCTGTAGGCAGGGAGATAAAGATAAATGACGGACCTTGGATGCCGATAACCGATATAACCAAAAATGATCAGATAATAATGGATGAGAACGGCAAGATAGAGGCAAGGGCAATTGATGAAGCGGGAAATATTTCAGAGGTGGCGGAACTTGAGATAAAGAATATTGACAAAATTCCTCCGACAGCACCGACAATCAATACAAGTGCTGATGAAACTACAGAGCAACCGATTAAGGCGACGATAGTGCCGGGAGTTGATAATGAGTCAGGTGTGGATCGAACCGAATATTGTTTAAGAGGAGCAAGTACAAAAGATTGGGAGAAATACGATGAAGGAACCGAAATAACAATAACTGCGTTGGGAGAAACAGAAATTTGTGCAAGAACAATTGACAATGCCGGAAACATCTCCGCTGAAACAGTTAAGAAAGTTACAATAAAGAAGAAAGAGGACAGTGGCGGTAACAACGGTGGAAGTGGCGGCACAGGCGGAAACAGCGGTAACAACGGTGGCAGCGGTGGCACAGGCGGAAGCGGTAGTAGCGGTGGAAGCGGAAGTAACAGTGGTGGCGGAAATAATGACGGAAATGGCAACGACGGGAAAAAAGACGATGAAATACTGCAGCCCGAACCCAATATTCCAGGCGCAGGAGGCAGTCCTGTGGATTTGTCCGTGTTTATAAGTGCGGATAAATCAAAATATGAAGAAGGTGAAGTAATTACTTTCAATATTACATACAAAAACAAAACCAATGTTCAGGCAAACAACGTTATTGTGAAAGCAGGAATACCGGCAAACACAACTGTTGAGGATATAGCCGGAGGTACTCAAAATGGAAATGACATTGAATGGAAAATTGAATCGCTTAAAGCAAACTCTTCAGGCAAGATTCAATACAAAGTCAAGGTGAATTTGCTTGAGGTGCCGGAAATAAGTTCTTCTGCTACTGCTTCAATAACTGCAAGTGGAACTCTTATTAACAAGGATGACGATGAATCAAGAACTATATTCCTTCTTTATTCGAACCGTTTTGGTGAAAACTTTCACGGCAAATATATTACAGGCTATGAGGACAATACATTCAGACCGTTGAATAATATAACAAGAGCTGAAGTGGCAACAATTATGGCCAACATTTTGGGATTGAAGCAGGAGGTTGCAGGAGGCAAAACATATACAGATTTGTCAAAGAGCCATTGGGCATATAACAATATAATTGCGGTAACCGAAAAAGGTTTGTTCACAGGATATGAAGACGGTTCGTTCCGTCCGGACAACTTTATCACAAGGGCGGAATTTGCTACGGTGCTGGCTAATTATTTGGGACTTAAGAATGTTGAGCATGATGAGTTGAACTTTGCGGATATCGAAAATCACTGGGCTAAGAACTTTATAGAGGAAATATACAGAGTAAGATTGATAGAAGGTTATCTGGAAAATGGCTTAAGACTGTTTAAGCCTGACAACTACATAACCAGAAGTGAAGCGGTGACAATAATAAACAAGATGCTGTTCAGAGGTCCGCTTGAAGGAGCAAAGGTGCCGTTTACCGATGTTGAGGAAGGATACTGGGCTTACGGACATATATTGGAAAGCTCTATAGATCATTACTACGTAAGAAATAAAGATCAGAGCGAAACAATAGTAAACAAGAAACAGTAAACAAGGAACGTCAAACAGAAGAGAACGGCGTAGGGGCAATCTTTAGGAAAATTCAATTGAAAGATTCTAAAATACAGCTTGCTGAAAATAAACTTATGAAAAAATGAGGGACGGTTGTAACAGTCGTCCCTCATTTTTAATAAGAAGACTTAATAAAATTTTTTACCTTGTATAAAACATTACAGCAAATCTCTTTTTGCAATGTCCTCAAGTTTCAGCGAAGGATTTTTTTCTTCAGCCCACCGTATGGACCATTCGTTTTCAAACAACAGAACATATCTTTCATCCTGGTCATGAACAATCATTGTTGTGCTCGTTAACGTTAAGTTTCTGGGCTCCGTGTCACTGGACACAATCCAGCGGGCATGCCTGTGAGGAAGTTTCTGAATTCTTAAATCCACGCCGTACTCGTGCTTGAGTCTGTACTCCAAAACCTCAAGCTGCAGAATTCCGACAACTCCGACGATAATGGACTCAAACCCTATGTCAATTTGTTTGAAAACCTGTATTGTACCTTCCTCAGAGAGCTGGTTGATACCTTTTATAAATTGCTTACGTTTCATGGTGTCTACCGGAGTAACTTTGGCGAAATGTTCGGCCGGGAATATTGGGATTCCTTCAAATCTAAGATTGCTGTTGCCTTCGCTTAAAGTGTCTCCGATGTGGAATATACCGGGATCGAACACACCTATTATATCTCCGGCATAAGCTTCCTCAACAATGGTGCGTTCCTGCGCCATAAACTGTTGTGGCTGGGAAAGACGCACTTCTTTTCCCTGTTGAACGTGGTAAACTGTCATCCCGCGGGTAAATCGTCCGGAACAGATTCTGATGAAGGCTATTCTGTCCCTGTGGGCGGGATTCATGTTCGCCTGGATTTTAAACACAAATCCAGTAAACTTGTCCGATTCAGGGTCAACTTCTCCTTCGGAAGACATCTTTATGCCGGGTTTGGGTGCCAGCTGTAAAAACTCCTCAAGAAAAGGCTGAACTCCGAAATTGGTCATGGCACTTCCGAAAAACATTGGAGTAAGTTCACCCTTCAATATTTTTTCTTTGTCAAAAGGATCTCCGGCCATATCAAGAAGCTCTATATCTTCACAGAGCTTTTTGTGGTAGTGATCTCCGAGAAGGTCTGCAAATATCTTGTCATCAACGCTGCCTTTAATTGAGGAGACAACGGTTTGGCCGTGATTGCCGCCTTCAAACAATTCTATCTGGGAAAGCTTTCTGTTGTATACTCCCTTAAAATCTCCATCGGTTCCTATCGGCCAATTCATGGGATAGGAGCGGATCCCGAGGACATTCTCCAGCTCTTCCATGAGTTCAAAGGGGTCCTTGCTGGCTCTGTCCATTTTGTTTACAAAAGTGAATATGGGAATACCCCTCATTTTGCAAACATGAAAGAGCTTGATTGTCTGTTCCTCAACTCCTTTGGCACCGTCGATTAACATGACCGCGCTGTCGGCAGCCATAAGGGTACGGTAGGTATCCTCACTAAAGTCCTGGTGGCCCGGAGTATCCAGTATATTAATGCAGTAGTTGTTATATTCAAATTGCAAAACACTTGAGGTAACCGAGATACCTCTCTGTTTTTCAATCTCCATCCAGTCGGATGTAGCATATTTGTTTGCTTTTCTCGCTTTGACCGACCCGGCCAGTCTTATGGCACCTCCATACAGAAGGAGCTTTTCCGTTAAAGTTGTTTTACCGGCATCGGGGTGGGATATAATTGCAAACGTCCTTCTTCTTTCTACTTCGTAACTGATTTTATTTTGCATGATAGCATAACCTCTTACCGTTAATTATTAATTATTATGTATTATAAGGCAACAATTTATTTTATATTATTGCCGCGCGGCATGTCAATAATGACGATAGAAGGGAACGTGCAATATACTTTTTACAGATTGCCAATTCAACCACATATATTTTGTTTTAGCATGCGGATTGTTAGTGGGACAATTTCCAAGTTTGGAAATGGTAAAAGAGTAAATCTTCTTGATTCTAGTTAATGTCCTATTTGCGCATTATTTCGAAGCATTTTAGTCTGTTGTTTGGTTATGCTTTCGAACGACTTAAAGAGATACCTAGGGTACAAAAATATTAATATTTAATAAAGACTGATTATTGAATTCTCGAGATGTGTAGTGGGTTATTTATGTACCAAGTTGTAGTAAATATTTTCAATTAAGTGACGATAATTTGAATAGAAAAATTCAAAGATTATATCTTTTTGTTTACTTTTAATACTTTGTATGATTATGTTTGATAAATTTGTAAAAGAATTTTGAAAGGCCTTAATTAAAAGAAATTCATATAAATGATGAGGGTGATAAGGATGGCACTTACAAAAGAACGTCTTTTGGAAGAAATATCTGAATCTTCGGGGTTTTCAACTGTATTTAATAGTTGTAGTCGAGAATTACAGAATTTGTTGATAAATCTAGTTATCGAAATTTCAAGATACTCTTGTAACCGAGAAGGGTATGTTAAAAATATGAAAGAAACAAGTATAAGATTTGAAAAACCATATTTAGTTGGAAGAAAAAATCAAAATTATTGTATGTTAACTTTGCGACCACGATTAAATCAAATTGTAGTAGACGTTAGGACAGACGGTAAGTTTATTAATTCAGAAACTCTTAAACTAATTAATCTTGGCAATAAATATAATGGAGGATTTGAATGGCATTGCTTTGTTGTTAAAGACGAAAACGAGATTAAGGAAGCAGTAAGATTGATTTCGAAATGTTATGAGGGTTAAAGCTGGTATTGTTATATTTTTGAAAGAAAAAAATTCTAATAAAATGTATTTCAAAATATATATAAGAAAAGAAAAATGAAAACTCTTTTTATTTTTCAAAATTTTCAAAGATAATAATAAGTTGATTGCTAGGTAAAAGGTGTTATATAATCAAAAATAAATGAGGTTTATTTGATATTATTGTATATAAACAAAAAATTACTTATAGGGGACTTTAAAATCAGGTGCTTGAGATAATAAGCTGCAGCAGAAGAACGGACATTCCCGCCTTTTATTATGACTGGCTTCAGGAATGCCTGAAAAATAAATATGCAGTGGTAAAAAATCCTTACAATAAATCCACTTACATGGTGGATTTATCTTGTGAAAAGGTGCATTCAATTTGCCTGTGGTCCAAGTCCTTTGCCAATGTACTCAAAGACCCGAAATATTTATCGCTGTACAATTTGTATTTTCAGTTTACAATCACAGGATATTCAAAATTTTTGGAGCCAAATGTTATTGATACAAACGAGGCAGTCAGGCAGATGGAACAACTGGCTCAAAAGTATTCACCGCGGCAGATTAACTGGAGATTTGACCCTATTATTTTTAGTGCGGAGGGAGAAAAGGAACCAACACCGGATAACTTTGAAAGAGCGAGATTAAAAGTATTTGAGAATTTATGCAAAGATATTTCATCCTTTGGAGTCAATCGCTGTACCATAAGCTTTCTTTGTTTATATAAAAAAGTGGAGCAGAGAATGAAAAAATGCAATTTTACTTATTTTCCGCCTTCACAGCAAAAGCAAATTGAATTTGTAAGCCGGTTGGTTGAGATTGCTGATAAATACCAAGTTACTATTTATACATGCAGCAGTCCGGTTATTGAATCGGTGCCCGGGGTGAAAAAGGGACATTGTATAGACGGAGCTTACCTTGAAGAACTATTCGGAAAACGGGCCTCGAGGGCAAAGGACTCCGGACAGAGAAAAGAATGCGGATGCACCAGGTCAAAAGACATTGGAGGCTATGATAATCAAAGTTGCAGGCATGGATGCGTGTATTGCTATGCAAGATAGTTAAATTATGATATATTTAATTGTAAATATTATAAAGTAGTGAATTTATAAGCAGATGTTATAAAGATATTATTGATAGAAAGAAGAATAAAGGGAATACAGCAATATTGTTAATGTTTTATAACGGGAGAGGCTTATATGGATAAAAAATATACAGAAATAAATTCCAAGGTTATTGATAAATGGGTGGAAGAAGGTTGGGAATGGGGATAGGCTGTTAGCCATGAGGTGTTTGAAAAGGCTAAAAATGACGATTGGCATGTGCTTCTGACGCCTACAAAACCTGTGCCAAAGGATTGGTTTTGCGAAATAAAGAATGCCGAAATTTTGGGACTGGCATGTGGCGGTGGTCAACAAATGCCCATATTTGCAGCATTGGGCGCAAAATGCACGGTGCTGGATTATTCGGAAATGAAAGATGAGCAATTGTACCGGGAGTCAATAAAAAATAATTGGGGAATTCAGTTTTCGCATACCATAGAAGAACAAATTGGAGGGCAACTGCGGGCAGGATTTATTCTTACGGATATATATCAGGACACAAATGGTTTTGGCAGGCTTCACGAATTCAATGTCCCGACTTATTATGCAACAAGGGCAATTAAAATATAAGAAGCAACTTGAACGTCGGTATGAAAACTTGAAGCCGAAAATTATGAAGTAGAAAATATATAGTTTATCACAAGAGGATGTGTTTATAATGGTTGGAGTAGAAATTGATATGATTGTGGCGGACAGTTTGAAAGCACTGGAATTGTACGAGAAAATATTTGATATTCAGCGTGTTGAGGTATCCAATCTTCCAAAAGGTGAAAATGAAGTTGTTTTTACTTTGTACGGAGTGCGCTTTCACATGCTGGACGAAAATCCGGAATTCGGTTTAAAAGCACCGGATCGTGACAGACCTAATACAATTTGGTTTAACGTGTCGGTTCCTGATATTAAAGAAACATTTTCAAAGGCGATAAATGCGGGTTGCACAGAGATACAGCCGGCGACCGAAATGCCTGATTACGGATTGTCAAATGCCATATTTGCCGACCCTTTCGGATATCAATGGATGCTGCATCAAATACAAAGAGAAGTAAGTTTTGAAGAGCGCATTAGGCTTTGGGAGGATTCGCGCAAAGAAAAATAAATTATTTCTAATATAATAATGCTAAAAATTAAAATGCTAAAATAATATTGAAAATATTTTTGTGAAGCAACCGGAAACGGTGATATTGCCTTTTAATGAATACATGGAGATTAGGGACTTAAAACAAGAGTGTTTGGATAGATTTAAAAAATCAAAAGAGTGTTATTATTATCCGGCAGGAGACATAAAGTTTTAATATACTCCTGCTTAATTTATATGTGAAAATGTGATAATATGATAATACAAATAGAATTATCGAATGAATAAAATAGATAAAGTATCATGCTTACAAACATAAGAAACTTGTAGAATAAGCTTGCAGATCAAACAAGTTTGACGCAGAAACTATTTAATTATACAGGAACATCTTGCTTTATTACATTATAATATTTAAAAGAGGAATTTTGCTTTTGTTTATAGAATAATTCTATTAAAACTCGAAATAATCAACATAAAATATTGCATAAGGAGTTATAGGAGATATGAATGAAAACAATCTAAATATGATTAAAGTGGTATTTCCGGATAACAGCGAAAGAGAAGTGTATGAAGGAATATCTTTGCAGGAATTGAGTGAAAGCTGCAAAAACCAATATAAATCAACCATTGTGGCGGCAAAGGTTAACAACGATATAAAGGAATTAAGCTATCGTCTTAATGAAAGTTGCCGGGTGGAGTTTATCGACCTTACGGATGATGACGGAATGAGGATATATAAAAGAAGCCTCAGCTTTATTCTCATTAAGGCCGTAAATGACCTTTTTCCCGACAGAAAGGTTATAATTTGCCATTCCATCAGCAAGGGAATTTACTGTGAGGTTAAAGGCTACACACCTCTTACTGTTGAAGAGGTAGACATGATAAAAAACAGAATGAAAGAAATTGTCAATTTGAAAATTCCTTTCATAAAGAAGATAATGTCTCTTGATGAGGCAAGGGAAGTATTCAGAAAAATCGGAAGAATGGACAGGTTCCGTTCCATAGAATACAGAAAAAAGCCCTATGTGACTTTATACGAATGCGATGGGTTCCAGGACTATTTTTATGGATATATGGTGCCTCATACGGGGTATCTGGATAAATTTGATTTAAAATATTATCAGCCCGGCCTGATATTGATGAGTCCGGAAAAAACCAGTCCGGATGCTATACCGCAATTCAAAGAGCAAAAGAAGCTTTTCAGCATATTTGCGGAATACAAAAAATGGGGAAAAATACTTGGTGTCGAAGATGTGAGTGCGCTAAATGACATTGTAAAGGAAGGCAAAATAAATGAGCTTATAAGAGTTGCAGAGGCTTTGCATGAGAAGAAAATTGCGCAGATTGCGGATATGATAGCCTTTAATGAGCATAAGAAGAAAGTCGTTTTGATTGCCGGTCCGTCTTCATCGGGAAAGACAACCTTTGCCCACAGACTTTCGATACAGCTTAAGGTAAATGGTTTGAGGCCCGTTACCATATCTCTGGATGATTATTTTGTTGACAGGGAGCTTACTCCCAAGGATGAAAACGGAGAATACGACTTTGAGGCCCTGGAGGCTATTGATATCAAACTTTTCAACCGGCATCTTGCGGAGCTGATAGAAGGGAAAGAAGTTGACGTTCCGATTTTCAATTTCCCTAAAGGATGCAGGGAAAGCTTTTGCAGGAAGCTTAAGATTGACGAAGACCAGATAATCATAATTGAAGGCATACACGGATTGAATGAAAAACTGACGGCCTCAATTCCAAAAGAGAACAAATTCAAGATATATGTGAGCGCACTTACCTCAATGAATATTGATGAGCATAATCGTATACCTACTACGGATACACGAATCATCAGAAGGATTGTAAGAGATTACCAATTCAGAGGCTGCAGTGCGGCAAACACTATAAAACGCTGGCCTTCTGTAAGAAGGGGCGAGGAGAGAAACATATTCCCGTTCCAGGAAGAAGCGGATGTAATGTTTAATTCAGCGCTTATGTTTGAACTGGGAGTTTTAAAAACCTATGCGGAACCGCTGCTGATGGAGATAGATTCTTCTGAGCCTGAATATTCCGAGGCAAGGAGACTTATAGAATTTTTGAACAATTTCTTGCCGATAGACTCGAAAGAGATTCCTGCAAATTCAATAATAAGGGAGTTTATTGGCGGAAGTTGTTTTTACCAGTAAATAAACCGTAAATAAAGCATAAATAAAGTATAGATAAAGCATGAATAAACCATAAATAATCGTAAATAACTGTTAATTGAAAACCATTAATAAATCTTGTTTGATACAAAATGTAAAGGTTAAGGTGTATGTATGAAGGCTAGGGAGATTTTAGAAATTTTAAATGCAGAACTTTTGACCGGGGAAGAAAATCTTGACATGGAGTTTAATGCAGCCTGTGGGTCAGACCTTATGAGCGATGTTATGGCCTATGTCAAAGAAAATGTGGTTTTGCTGACAGGGCTTGTCAATCCTCAGGTGATTAGGACTGCGGAAATGATGGATATAAAATTGGTGGTTTTCATCAGGGGAAAGAGGCCCGAGGAGAAGATTATTCAAATGGCAAAAGAAAAAGGGATAGCAATCATGACCACGAACGACCCGATGTTTATAGCATGCGGAAAGTTGTACAGTGCAGGTATAACAGAAAGAGGTGTTTGGGATTGAGTGACGGTATAATAAGGAAAAACTTTGTTATACCTGCAAATGATTTTACATTGGCCGGGGAAGCATCAAGCACCGTAAAGAAGATGCTTATACAGCTTGGTGCTGATCCACAGAAAATAAAAAAGACGGCCATATCCATGTATGAGGCTGAATTGAACGCCGTCATTCACGCCAACGGCGGAGTGGCGGAAGTTGAAATTGACAGAAACAAAGTCTTTATACGGATAAAAGATGAAGGACCGGGAATACCTGATTTGGAGCTGGCAATGCAGGAAGGATATACCACTGCTCCGGACAGTATCCGTGAAATGGGGTTTGGTGCCGGAATGGGACTTCCCAATATGAAAAGATATGCTGACAAGCTTGAGATAATAACGGAAGTAGGAAAGGGGACTATTGTTGAGATTACCGTGTTTTTAACGGATAATGAGAAAGAGAACCATTAACGTGTTTGGGGGGATAAGATGAGTCCGTACTTCCACTCGGTGACTCTGGACGAGGTCAAATGTAAAGGTTGTACCAATTGCATAAAAAGATGCCCCACGGAAGCAATCAGAGTAAGAAAGAGCAAAGCCAGAATCATAAATGAAAGATGCATAGATTGCGGAGAGTGTATAAGGGTTTGTCCTTATCATGCCAAAAAGGCGATAACCGACCCTATTGGCCTGATAAATGACTATAAATACAAAGTTGCGATACCTGCCCCTTCCCTGTATGGACAGCTAAAGTCAGCGCCTTCAAGGGATCATATCCTCACTGCTCTTAAAATGTGCGGATTTGACGATGTTTTTGAGGTTGCAAGGGCAGCCGAGATTATTACCAGTGAGACTAAAAAAATACTTGCACAGCAAAGATTTGAAAAGCCCCTTATATCTTCAGCATGCCCTGCTGTAGTAAGGCTCATACAAGTGAGGTTTCCAAATCTTATCGATAATATATTAAAGCTAAAGTCCCCCATGGAGGTTGCGGCCAAAATCGCAAAAGATGAAATATCACGAAACAGGAAAATTCGCCAGGAGGACATCGGCGTATTTTTTATTACTCCCTGTGCCGCAAAAGTGACCAGCATAAAAGCTCCTTTGGACAAGGAGAAGTCCTTTGTGGACGGAGCAATTTCAATTTCGGAAATATATTTAAAAATACTTTCTGCCCTGGGGAAAATTGATAAACCTGAAAAGCTTTCAAGAGCCGGGTTTGTCGGAGTACGCTGGGCAAATTCCGGAGGAGAAAGCATCGCCCTTGGAACGGACAAATTTCTTGCGGTTGACGGTATTCACAATGTAATTGCGATTCTTGAGGAAATTGAGGACGAAAAGCTGGAGGATATAGATTTTGTTGAAGCTCTGGCATGTCAGGGAGGCTGTCTTGGCGGTCCACTTAACGTGGAAAATATGTATGTTGCCAGAAAAACAATAAAGAAATTTATTGATGATGCAAAAGAAAAAGGGTTGGAAACGGCGGCAGACGAAAATTGCAATTATGATATTGCCTGGACGGGAAAGGTTGAATACAAACCTGTCATGAAGCTGGACAAGGATTTTGACGTGGCAATGAAGAAGCTGGAGACTCTTAATGTCATAAACAGCGGACTTCCCGGACTGGATTGCGGTGCGTGCGGTGCACCGAGCTGCAGAGCCCTTGCGGAAGACATAGTAAGGGGGAATGCCAACGAGACGGATTGCATATTTAAACTGAGAGAAAAAGTAAGAGACCTTGCATTTCAGATGATGGAGCTGGAAGCAAAAATGCCTCCTGTGCTGGACAAGGATGAAACTTCGGAAAACAAATCAAAGAAAAGGGGAGAGTTTTGATGAAGGTTAAGGAGTTTGCAGAGCAGTTGAAAATGGAGATATTAACCGGGGAAAAAGGACTTGAAAAAGAAATAAAGGGTATGTATATATGCGACCTTTTAAGTTGGGTTATGTCTCATGCTGCCAAAGGAGATGCGTGGATTACGGTGCATACTCATGTCAATATTGTGGCAGTTGCTCTGATGGCCGACATACCTTGTATTATTATTCCCGAGGGTATTGAAGTGGAGGAGGCAACTATAAAAAAAGCTGTGGAAGAGGACATTGCAATATTGAGAACATCCAAAACCGCCTATCAAATAGCATGTGAAGCAGGTAAATTATTATGATAGTGTACACAGACCTTCATATTCATTCTGCATTATCTCCGTGCTCCGATAATGAGATGACACCCAACAATATTGTCAACATGGCCTTTCTCAAACAGCTTGACATTATTGCGGTGACCGATCACAATTCTGCCGAAAACTGTGTTGCAGTGGTCGAGTGTGCCAAAAAGAGAGGGATTGTTGCGGTTCCCGGAATGGAGCTTGAAACCAGGGAAGAGGTTCACCTTGTATGCCTTTTTCCGGGTATTGATGAGGCGCTTGACATGCAGAAGATAGTATATAATGCACTCCCGGACATAAAAAATCGGGAAGACATATTTGGAGAGCAAATTGTAATGGATGCCGGGGATAATGTTTTAAGGCATGTGGACAGACTTCTTTTGACTGCATCAAATCTTAGCGTTGAAGATGTGTTCAGCCATGTTGCGGCATTGGGAGGTGTTGTTATACCTGCCCATGTGGACCGAGATTCTTACAGTATTATTTCAAATCTTGGAATCATTCCTGAAAATCCTGAAATAAAATATCTCGAAATCTCAAAATTCTGCGACAAAACGAAATATCTTGAGAAAAACCCCCATCTTGGAAGATTTAATTTTATCAGATCTTCTGATGCCCATTCATTGGGCGACATTCTGGAAAGGGAAAATTCTATTGAACTTGAGGAAATAAGCATAGAATGCCTTATTGAGACGTTAAAAAAGTGATAAGGCATTGTTAGACCATATATTGCATATGACATTTCATTAGGATACTGTATACAATTCAACGGTGCCGTTCTGACCTCTTGGATTTCCCGGAAATCTTGATGATAAAAGCATTTGAAACTGTCATCAGAACATTAAAAGTAATACTAAAATGTATTGAATAATGTATAAATATTTGATATAATTAAGGCGATATTGTTAAATTGTTAACATGCGTTTTGAAAGTGAAATCAAACGTCTGGTTAGGGGGTTATTAAAGAAATGAGCGCAAATGGTTGCTGCTGTTGCGGCGGAGTAGACTCCAGAGAACAAAAACTTAACGAAATAATCGAAAAATACAAAAACACAAAAGGAGCGCTTGTTCCTGTTCTTCATGAAGCACAGGAAGTATATGGTTATTTGCCTCTGGAGGTTCAGAAAAAAATTGCTGAAGGGCTTAACATACCTTTGGCTGAAGTTTACGGTGTTGTAACATTCTATACCCAGTTTTCCTTGAATCCAAAAGGAAAATATAAAATCCAGGTTTGCATGGGTACTGCATGTTATGTAAAAGGATCCGGAGCTATTTTGGAAAAGCTTAAAGAAAAGCTTGAGATTGATGTTGGCGAATGCACCAGTGACGGCAAGTTTTCTTTGGAAGCTTGCAGATGTATAGGAGCTTGTGGATTGGCCCCGGTAATAATGATTAACGACGATGTATACGGCAGACTTGTACCTGATGATATAGAAGGGATAATTGAAAAGTATAAGAAAGAATGAGAGACTTATCTTTGCATTTGATGGATATAGTTCAAAACTCGATAGATGCTAAAGCAAGCAAAATCAGCATTTTAATATGTGCTGATAAGAAGTCGGATCTTTTGGAAATTGAAGTAAAAGACAATGGTATTGGAATGGACAGCGATTTTCTGAAAGAGGTTGTCAATCCTTTTACCACTACAAGGGACACAAGAAGAGTGGGTCTTGGAATTCCGCTTTTGAAAGCGTCTGCAAAAAGAGCTTCAGGTGATCTTGAAATTACATCTGAAAAACTCGTCGGTACTACGGTTAAAGCAAGCTTCAAAATATCCCACATAGATCGGCTTCCGTTGGGAAATCTGGCTCAGACCATGGAAAGTCTTATTGTTGCACGACCTGACATTGAATACGACCTTACTCTTGACAACAAAAAGGAAAGATTTATTTTCAACTCCTTTGAAATAAAAAGGAGAATCGGAGAAGTTCCGTTAACTCATTTTGAAGTGCTAAAGTGGATTGGCGAGTATGTAAATGATGGTGTAAAGACTATTTTTGGAGGGATATTAGATGAAATCCTTGGCTGAATTAGAAGAAATAAGAAAGAGGACTCTTGATCAAATAAATTTGAGGACCAGCAATCATGACATCAGAGTTGTTGTGGGTATGGCCACATGTGGTATTGCTGCCGGAGCAAGACCGGTTATGAATGCGTTTGTTGAAGAATTAAACAAGAGGAATTTGACCAATGTAGCGGTTACTATGACAGGATGTATCGGAATGTGTAAACTTGAACCTATTGTTGAGGTAATTGACAAGGACGGCAGCAAGGTAACATATGTAAAAATGACTCCTGAAAAGGTTGCCCGTGTTGTTGCTGAGCACATAGTCAATGGAAGGGTATGTACTGAGTATACCATCGCAGAGGCGGACAAATAGTTAGTTTCGATTTTTGTTAAGGAGGGTTATAAATGCAATTATATAGAGCACATGTTCTGGTTTGTGGAGGTACAGGCTGTACTTCATCAAACTCCAATAAGATAATCACTGAATTGGAAGAACAAATTGCCAGAAACGGTATACAGAATGAAGTAAAAGTTGTAAGAACCGGATGCTTTGGACTTTGCGCCGAAGGCCCGATTATGGTGGTTTATCCTGAAGGTGCAATGTATACAATGGTCAAAGTTGAAGATGTGAAAGAGATAGTTGAGGAGCATCTGGTAAAAGGAAGAATTGTAAAAAGACTTCTTCCAGGCGGCGGTGGCAAGGATGAAAAAGCTTCCCTTGAAGGCAATGACTTCTTTGCAAAGCAGCAAAGAATTGCGTTAAGAAACTGCGGTGTTATAAATCCTGAAAATATTGACGAATATATTGCTTTTGACGGATATAAGGCATTGGCAAAAGTATTGACTGAAATGACTCCCGAACAAGTTGTTGATGTTATTAAAAGATCCGGTTTGAGAGGAAGAGGGGGCGGAGGTTTCCCTACCGGACTTAAATGGGAGTTTGCAATGAAACAGGATGCAGACCAGAAATATGTTTGCTGTAATGCCGACGAGGGAGACCCGGGAGCATTCATGGACAGAAGTGTCCTTGAAGGAGACCCTCATTCTGTAATTGAAGCTATGGCGATTGCAGGTTATGCCATAGGCGCAAATCAGGGATATGTTTATGTAAGAGCGGAATACCCGATTGCCGTAAAGAGGCTTGGCATTGCCATTCAGCAGGCAAGAGAATATGGACTTTTGGGTAAAAACATATTTGGAACGGACTTTAGCTTTGATGTTGATATAAGGCTTGGAGCAGGTGCTTTTGTGTGCGGTGAGGAAACAGCTCTCATGACGTCCATAGAGGGACACAGGGGAGAGCCAAGACCAAGGCCTCCGTTCCCTGCGGTAAAAGGTTTGTGGCAAAAGCCGACTTTGCTGAATAACGTTGAGACTTATGCAAACATTCCCCAGATTATTCTGAAAGGTCCCGAATGGTTTGCAAGCATTGGTACTGAAAAGAGTAAAGGTACCAAAGTATTTGCGGTGGGCGGTAAAATTAACAATACAGGTTTGGTAGAAATTCCTATGGGTACAACTTTGAGAGAGGTTATTTATGACATAGGAGGAGGAATACCGAACGGCAAGAAGTTCAAAGCAGCCCAGACCGGAGGTCCTTCCGGAGGATGTATTCCTGCAAGCCATATTGATACGCCAATTGACTATGATTCATTAACCCAGTTGGGCTCAATGATGGGTTCCGGCGGACTTATAATCATGGATGAAGACACATGTATGGTTGACATTGCAAAGTTCTTCCTTGAATTTACTGTTGACGAATCCTGCGGTAAGTGTCCGCCGTGCCGTATAGGAACAAAGAGAATGTATGAGATTCTTGAAAGGATTACTGAAGGCAAGGGAGAAGAAGGGGACATTGAAAAGCTGGAGATGCTTGCAAAGAATATAAAGGCATCGGCTTTGTGCGGACTGGGTCAGACAGCTCCGAATCCTATTCTCAGTACTTTAAGATACTTCAGGCATGAATATATTGAGCACGTAAGGGATAAGAAGTGTGCCGCAGGGGTTTGCAAGGCGTTGATGCATTATGAAATAGATGCTGAGAAATGTAAGAGCTGCGGAATATGCGCAAGACAATGTCCTGTAAAAGCAATAAGCGGAGAAAAGAAGGTTCCGTACGTTATAGATCAGAACAAATGTATCAAATGTGGCGTTTGTATGGAGAAATGTCCGTTCAAGGCCATTTCCAAAAAAGCCTAATGGAAGGGGATGTGAAAAGATGCAAATGGTAAATGTTACTATAGATAATTGCAAGATACAGGTACCTGCCAATTATACCGTGTTGGAAGCTGCAAAACAGGCTAACATAGACATACCTACTCTTTGCTTCCTCAAGGATATAAATGAAGTAGGTGCCTGCCGTATGTGCGTTGTTGAGGTAAAAGGTGCCAGAAGCTTACAGGCGGCCTGTGTATATCCGGTGTCCGAAGGTCTTGAGGTGTACACTCAGACACCGGCGGTAAGGGAAGCCAGGAAAGTGACTTTGGAACTTATACTGTCAAACCATGAAAAGAAATGTTTGACCTGTGTAAGAAGTGAAAACTGCGAATTGCAAAGACTGGCAAAAGATCTGAATGTAAAAGATATCAGATTTGAAGGTGAAATGAGCAATTTGCCGATAGATGATCTTTCGCCTTCTGTTGTAAGGGATCCCAACAAGTGTGTTTTGTGCAGACGCTGTGTCAGCATGTGCAAGAATGTTCAGACCGTTGGAGCCATTGATGTTACTGAAAGAGGATTCCGTACCACCGTATCAACGGCCTTTAACAAACCTCTCAGTGAAGTACCCTGCGTAAACTGCGGACAGTGTATCAATGTATGTCCTGTAGGAGCATTGAGAGAAAAGGACGATATTGACAAGGTTTGGGAAGCTCTTGCAAATCCTGAGCTTCATGTAGTCGTTCAGACGGCTCCTGCAGTCAGGGTTGCATTGGGAGAAGAGTTTGGAATGCCTATCGGCTCAAGAGTGACCGGTAAAATGGTGGCAGCATTGAGTCGACTGGGCTTTAAAAAGGTATTTGATACAGATACGGCTGCCGACCTTACAATAATGGAGGAAGGTACTGAGCTTATAAACAGGATTAAAAACGGCGGCAAGCTTCCTTTGATAACTTCCTGCAGCCCGGGATGGATAAAGTTCTGCGAACACAACTATCCTGAGTTTTTAGACAATCTGTCCAGCTGCAAATCGCCTCACGAAATGTTTGGTGCGGTTTTGAAATCCTACTATGCACAGAAAAACGGAATTGATCCTTCAAAAGTATTTGTTGTATCAATAATGCCATGTACGGCAAAGAAGTTTGAGGCTCAAAGGCCGGAGCTTTCTTCAACGGGTTATCCTGATGTGGATGTTGTTCTTACCACAAGAGAGCTTGCAAGAATGATAAAAGAAGCGGGTATTGATTTTAATTCCCTTCCGGATAAACAGTTTGATGATCCTATGGGTGAGGCATCCGGAGCAGGTGTTATTTTTGGTGCCACCGGAGGAGTTATGGAGGCTGCCATCAGGACCGTCGGTGAATTATTGAGCGGCAAACCTGCAGACAAGATTGAATATACTGAGGTAAGAGGTCTTGACGGTATAAAAGAGGCTTCCATAGAACTTGACGGTTTTACTCTGAAGGCTGCTGTTGCCCATGGTCTTGGCAACGCAAGAAAGCTTCTTGACAAAATAAAAGCCGGAGAGGCGGATTATCATTTCATTGAAATAATGGCCTGTCCCGGTGGTTGTATAAACGGTGGAGGACAGCCCATACAGCCGTCATCTGTGAGAAACTGGAAAGATATAAGATGCGAGAGGGCGAAAGCTATTTACGAAGAGGATGAGTCCTTGCCTATAAGAAAATCTCATGAAAATCCAAAGATAAAGATGCTGTATGAAGAATTCTTTGGTGAACCGGGCAGTCATAAAGCTCACGAGCTTTTGCACACTCATTATGAGAAGAGGGAAAACTACCCTGTTAAATGAGTTTAAAATAAACAGGAAAACTTAAGAAAACGGGAAACTATTTCCTGTTGAGAATGTGAAATTAAATGATAAAAAGTGATATAATAGGGTCAGGCGTACAGAAGCCTGACCTTTTTGCAAAATTGTTTTATTGGCGCGGCGTATATATACAGCATATATACAATGTAAATTTATACAATCAAATTGTTGATACAATCGAATTATGCGGCTAAAAATTTGCTGCAAAAAAATTAATATAAAAGAGGTAGGAAAATGGCAAAACAACTTTGGAAACCGTCTACTATATTAAATCCGGTTCCGGTTGTAATGGTAAGCTGTTGCGGCAGAGAGGGAAAGCCCAATATAATTACTGTCGCATGGGCCGGAACAATTAATTCAAAACCTCCTATGGTTTCAATATCCATAAGGAAAGAGCGGTATTCCTATAATCTAATAAAGGAAAAAGGACAGTTTGTAATAAATCTTACAACCAGAAAGCTGGCATTTGCCGCTGATTTTTGCGGTGTAAAGTCCGGCAGGGATGTTGATAAGTTTGAAGTTCTCAAGCTGACACAGGAGAAGGCCTCTGTAGTGGATGTACCAATGATAAAGGAAAGTCCTGTGAATATTGAATGCACGGTGAAGGATATAATTGAATTGGGCTCTCATGACATGTTCATAGCACAGATTGAAGCCGTAAGTGTGGATGAATCCCTTATTGACAAGAAAGGGAGGCTGTGCATGGAGAAAGCGGATCTTATATGCTATTCCCATGGAGAATACTGGTCTTTGGAAAAGACATTGGGATATTTTGGATATTCGATAACCAAAAGAAAAGAGGTTTTAAAAAGGAGATTAAATAAAAAAGACAGGTAAAGGAGTAAAACCTTTGCCTGTCTTTTTTATTTTAGTATCATATATCTTGATTTTAGTTTTATATTCTTGCAACTCCGGTTTTTCTTGCTGCTTCAGCAACTGCTGCAGCAACTGTTTTTCCGACTCTTGGGTCAAATGGGAGCGGAAGAATGAAGTCAGGATTGAGCTCTTCATCGCTTACCAGAGAAGCTATTGCTTTTGCAGCGGCTATCTTCATTTCATCATTGATATCTCTTGCTCTTACATCAAGCGCACCTCTGAATATTCCGGGGAACGCAAGAACGTTGTTTATCTGGTTCGGGAAGTCGGATCTTCCGGTACCCACTACCTTTGCTCCTGCTTCTTTTGCTTCATCAGGCATTATTTCAGGAGTAGGATTTGCCATAGCAAAGATAATCGGATCCTTTGCCATGGATTTTACCATATCCTTTGTAACTGTTCCTGGAACGGAAAGACCGATGAATACGTCAGCTCCCTTGATTACATCTTCAAGAGTACCTTTCTTTTTCTCGAGGTTCGAGATTTTAGCAATCAGGGCTTTTTCACTGTTTAAGTTGTCTCTTCCATCATAAATTGCACCTTTGGTATCGCAAAGGATAACTTTCTTAAGCCCCATACTCATGAGCAGTCTTGTTACAGCTATGCCGGCAGCACCTGAACCGTTTACAACAACTTCTATATCCTCGATTTTCTTGTTGACAAGCTTTAATGCATTGATCATTGCTGCAACAGTAACAACGGCTGTACCGTGCTGGTCATCATGGAATATTGGAATGTCACATTCCTCTTTGAGTCTTCTTTCTATTTCAAAGCATCTCGGAGCGGATATATCTTCGAGGTTTATACCGCCAAAGCTTCCGGAGATGAGCTTGATTGTCTTTACAATTTCATCTACGTCTTTTGATTTGATACAGAGCGGAAATGCGTCCACATCACCAAACCTCTTGAAGAGTACGCATTTACCTTCCATAACAGGCATTCCGGCTTCAGGTCCTATGTCTCCGAGCCCTAAAACCGCCGTACCGTCGGTAATAACCGCTACCAGGTTCCAACGTCTTGTATATTCATAAGAAAGATTAACATCTTTCTGAATTGCAAGACATGGTTCTGCAACACCCGGTGTATAAGCAAGCGACAACTCTTCCTTGGTTGAAACAGGTACCTTGTGTATAACCTCAATTTTACCCTTCCACTCACCGTGAAGCCTTAGTGATTCTTTTCTGTAATCCATTTGATTCTACCTCCAAATTATATTATTAAATATCTGCGATATTAATGCACAATTATAAATTCTTAACTTCGTTCAATACTTTTTTAACCTGCTCCGCTGAGAATCTTAAAGCTTCTTCTTCTTCAGGAGTCAGATTAAATTGGAGAACTTCCTGAACACCTTCGGAATTTACGATGGATGGAAGGCTTATTGCAACATCTTCTATTCCATACATGCCGTTTATAACGGTTCCTACGGTTCTTATTGTATTCTGATTCTTAAGGAGTGTTTCAACTATTGTGTTGATTGAAACTGCAATACCATAGTATGTTGCACCTTTGTTCTTGATAATGGTTGCACCCGCAGTTTTAACATCTTCAGCGATTTTTTTCTTGTCTTCTTCTGTGAAATTGCATTTCGGATCATCGATATATTCGTTGATATTTTTACCGGCGATATGTGTGCAGCTCCACAACGGAAGCTGTGAATCACCGTGTTCGCCTATTATGTAGCCGTGTACATTCTTTACGTCAACGCCCAATTTTTCGCTTAACAAGTATCTGAATCTGATACTGTCAAGTACGGTACCTGAACCTATAACTTTTCCCACAGGGAGGCCTGACCATTTTTGGATCATATAAGTTATAATGTCAACAGGATTGGATACTACAAGTATTACACCATGGTTGTAATACTTCATGATGTTTTGAGTTACTTCTTTTGCAATCATAACGTTTTTCTTTGCAAGGTCAAGACGTGTTTCACCAGGTTTTCTGTTGGCTCCGGCCGTGACTACGATAACATCACAGTCTTTAACGTCGGAATAATCACCGGCATACAATGACATCTGTCCCATAAATGGAAGACCGTGGTTAATATCCATAGCCTCGCCTATGGCTTTTTCCTTGAAAACATCGATGAGAACAAGTTCATTTGCGGTTTGCCGCAAAGCCATTGTGAAGGCTGCAGACGCACCTACAAAACCAGCACCAATGATTGCAACTTTTGACCTACTTTTTACCATTTCCATACCATTCCTTTCAATTACCCAGTATATTTAACGGTTAGTTCGTTTATAAATTTGAGATTAATTCTTTAAATTTTAACTGTGAACCCGGTTCACAGGTATTATCATTAATTTCAGTATATGTGTTTAATAAAAATTAGTGAAAATTTGCAACTGCAAGCATTTAAAATTGTAAACGATAAATAAATCCAGGCAACAAATTTCCCCCATTTTAAATAGCCCAGTTAAACACATTGATAACATTTTAACATTATTTTATATCTGCGTCCATAACTGAAAAAGGGAAATCCATTACTTTATGAAATCAAATTTTGAAGTTATCAAGAAATTATGACGATTTTCTCCGTGGCATGCAAGATTTCGCGATATTTCATTCGTTTATATTAATTTTTTATGAAAACTGCGGTTTGGGCTGACAATTGCGATGGAAGTTTCAATTAGACTTTTTGTCAAATATTATGTATAATAATATTATCTATAATAATGTATGAAAAAATTGTCCTAAGATGGAAGACGGGGGTGGTTTCATATATGGTTAAATATCTGAAGAGGCAGGAAGAGTTGGTAGAAGAAGCTCTCTCAAAGGATAACTGTTCTGACTGGGAAAGTTTGAGAAATTATCATAAGTCCCAAATTGAATTTTTGCAGCATGAGAGACTTGTACATTTATTGGTAACATTGTCTTTTGGGTTTTTCTTTCTTATATCCGTTCTTGCCGCCGCGGTTTCGGAAAAATTTGAAATATTGCTTGTTTCCCTTCTTTTGTTGGTACTTTTGATACCTTATATTGCCCATTATTACAAACTGGAGAACGGAGTTCAGAGGCTTTATGAGCTTTATAACAAAATTGATGAAAAATGTGTAAGGAAAAACAAGACCGCCTGAGTTCTCACCCAGACGGTCGGTATTGGCAGTTTCACTTTCGTTAGTCGATGTTTTTCATGCCAGCAAAGAAATTATTTTCTTGCAAGAACCTTTTTCAGTTTTGCAAATCTTGGAAGACCATCTTCGATAGGAGGTCTTGATTCTCCCTGAATTAACGGAAGAGCATACTTAATAAAGTCTTCTGTAAGGCCTGCTCCGTCAGGTTTAATCCATTCCAACGGAACTTTCTTCTCAGTATTTGCAACTTCACTGAGGTTCAGAAGCTTGATATTGCACTTGTATTCAGGACCTTCCGCTCTTTCAAAAGCAACCATGTAGTCTGTTTTCCCTTCAACGGCATATTGTACGGCTGCCTGTCCTGCAAGATAAGCTTCATTTACGTCGGTAAGAGAAGCTACGTGAGCTGCGCATCTTTGGAGAAGGCTGAATTCAATGCCGCGAACCTTTGCGCCGGTCTTCTCTTTAACAATGTTAGCCAGTGTTGAAGCAAGACCGCCCAACTGTGCATGTCCAAAGGAGTCTTTTGTTTTCGCAAGGTCTGAACCGTATTCGGAAATATATTTTCCGTTTTTGTCTTTGATACCTTCAGATACGGCTACAATAACCTTTCCGTTTTCTTTGTAGATTCTTGTCACATCTTCAACAAATTTGTCTATGTCAAAGGAAAGCTCGGGAAGGTATATCAAATCAGGACCATTGCCCTTGTATGAAGCCAAAGCTGCGGCAGCGGTAAGCCAGCCTGCGTTTCTTCCCATGATTTCGAGAATTGTTATCATTCCTGTATCGTAAACTCTTGCATCATGATAAACTTCCATAATGGATGTTGCTATATATTTTGCGGCACTTCCGTAACCGGGGCAGTGGTCTGTTCCCCAAAGGTCGTTGTCTATTGTCTTCGGCACACCCATTACTCTGCACTCATAGCCAACCTTCTGCATGTATTTGCTGACCTTGTTGCAGGTGTCCATTGAGTCGTTTCCGCCATTGTAGAAGAAGTATCTGATATTGTATTTCTTGAATACTTCCAAAAGTCTCTTGTAATCCGTTTCATCCTCGTCTGCGTCTTTGAGTTTGTATCTTACAGAACCCAGAGCAGATGAAGGGGTAGTTTTTAAAAGTTCCAATTCATAAGGATCTTCCTTACTCATGTCAAAGAAGTTTTCTTCCAAAATACCCTTGATTCCATGAGCTGCTCCGTAAACTGCTGTGATACAATCCTGCTTTAAAGCTTCCTGAATAACACCAGCCGCACTTGCGTTGATAACAGATGTCGGACCGCCGGATTGTCCGAATATGCATGCACCTTCTAAACGGCTCATATTAAAACCTCCTTAAAGTATGTAAAATATATGTGTTTCTGCTATAATGTTAAATTTTAAACACAACTAAATAAAAATATAACATAATTGATTTTGAAATGCAATTCTGCATAAACCAAAAATATGAATTAATTTTTATTTTATCCTTGATTTTCGATTTTAATTTGATAAAATAAATATGATAAAAACTTAACAAGAGTGGCTATAATAACTAATACACTATATTTAATATAAGGAGTTGAAAATATGCCATTAGTTACCAGTACTGAAATGTTTAAAAAAGCCTACGAAGGCAAATACGCTATAGGTGCTTTCAATGTTAACAATATGGAAATTATTCAAGGTATTACCGAAGCGGCGAAGGAAGTTAATGCACCGTTGATTCTTCAAGTTTCCGCAGGTGCAAGAAAGTATGCAAATCATACATACCTGGTAAAACTTGTTGAAGCCGCTGTTGAAGAGACGGGACTTCCTATCTGCCTGCATCTTGACCATGGTGACAGCTTCGAGCTTTGTAAATCATGTATTGACGGCGGATTTACATCCGTTATGATTGACGGTTCCCATCTTCCTTTTGAAGAGAACATAAAACTTACAAAGCAGGTTGTTGACTACGCTCACTCAAAAGGTGTTGTTGTTGAAGGAGAGCTGGGAAGACTTGCAGGTATAGAAGACGATGTTAATGTGTCTGAGGCTGACGCTGCATTTACCGACCCTGACCAGGCTGAAGAGTTTGTAAAGAGAACAGGTGTTGATTCCCTGGCCATAGCAATTGGTACCAGCCATGGTGCTTACAAATTTAAGGGAGAAGCAAAATTAAGATTTGATATATTGGAAGAGATTGAAAAGAGACTTCCGGGATTCCCGATTGTTTTGCACGGTGCTTCCTCAGTTATACCCGAATACGTTGATATGATTAACAAATATGGCGGAGATATGCCCGGAGCGAAGGGTGTACCGGAAGACATGCTCAGAAAGGCTGCTTCCATGGCTGTCTGCAAGATAAACATAGACTCAGACTTAAGACTTGCCATGACAGCGACAATCAGGAAGTACTTTGCTGAAAATCCGTCACACTTTGACCCAAGACAGTACTTAGGTCCCGCAAGAAATGCAATTAAAGAGCTTGTTAAACACAAAATTGTTAATGTTCTTGGATGCGACGGAAAAGCTTAATATTTCAAATTGTGATATAATAAATAGTGGAGGTCGGTTGCTGACCTTCACTTTTTATGTTTACTAATAAATATAACAAATATGGAACAGAAAGGCATGAATACAAATATGGACAATTTTGAAACTGCCGGCAATGGAAACAGCAAAAAGCAAAAAGTTTTCAAAGAAATTGTCAGCTGGTCATTGTGTTTGCTGGGAGCCTTTATAATAGCTCTTTTGCTTACAAAGTATGTTATTGTGAATGCGTATGTTCCCACCGGCTCAATGGAAAATACGATTATGCCGGGAGACAGGATTATTGCAAGCAGGATCCATTATTATTTTTCCGAGCCTAAAAGAGGAGATATTGTGGTGTTCCGATATCCGGACAATGAAGAGGTGCTTTATGTAAAGAGGATTATCGGGCTTCCGAATGAAACAGTGGAAATAAAGGACGGAAATGTGTATATTAACGGAAAGCTCCTTGAGGAACCATATATTAAAGAAAAGGCATACGGGGATTTTGGACCTTATGAAGTTCCAGAAGGCTGTTATTTTATGCTGGGGGACAACAGAAACGGTTCCACGGATTCGAGAAGATGGACCAATAAATATGTTAAAAAAGAAAAGATTCTTGGAAAAGCTCTTTTTAAATATTTTCCTGGGTTTAAGATTTTATGGTAAGACAAATGTTTTTAAAAGCTCGGATGTCATTCTGAGCTTTGTTTATATAAAAGCGTTTTTATAATAACATTGAACTTAAGGTTGAAAGTGTGATAATATTGAATTGGAATTGAATTGGAATTGAATTGGAATTGCAATAAATACTGCGATAAATACATTGTAAAAAATTAATTTTGCAAAAACTAATCTTTGAGTGAAATTTATATTGTCAGAGAATTTATATTATCAAGCTTATATTATGATAAAAATTCTATGTGGGGGTTGTTCAATATGGTACATAAAAAGAAAACAGCTGTTATAACCGGTGTGGCGGTTTTGGTTGGTATAGTGATTATTGCTTTGGCGGTGGGATATAATTATTATTCCAAAAGAAACAAGCCCCAGGAGTCCAAAGAGTTTGGTTTTCAGGCTCTTAAAATTAACGGCACTTATGTGAGTACAGATATTATGAAAGAAGAAAGGAATAAGTTTTTTGAAAAGTATAAAAGAAATGCGGATGTTTTGAGAATGAATGATCACGAACGCAATGACATGCTTTTGGACCAGGTGATTGAAAGACTTTTACTGGAAGACTATGTAAACAACAAATCCGGTGTAACTGCAACGGACAGTGAAGTGGAGGATTACATAAACAGGTTTATTAAACCAAGATACGGAGATTCCCTCGGTACATTTATGAGTTCCCAGGGGTACACAAACGAAGAGGAGATGAAAGCCGGTATCAAGGAGTACATATTAAAGCACAAAGCCTTGTACAAAGCTGCAAAAGAGAAAAATGTGACTTTGACCGAGCAGGAACTGGATGAAGGCTACGAAAAACACAAGATTCAAAACAAGAAAGTTGACATAAGGCATATATTTATCTCCAGCCAGGAAAGGGGCAAGGAGGAGGCTAAAAAGCTGGCCGACGAGATTTATAACAGACTTAAGAACAATGAAGATTTTGAAACTCTGGCAAAGCAATATTCCGATGACGAGAAAACTAAAGAATCGGGAGGAGTGATCACGGAACTTCGAGCAGGTTTCAATGAAGCGGTCTTTGACAATGCGGTTTTTACGGCAGAGGCCGGGCAGTTGCTGGAGCCGATAGAGGTTGCCAGGGGATATGAGATTGTATATGTGGACAAGGTTACGGATTTTTACAGAACCAGAGACGAGTATGCGGAACTCCTTACAGTGGATAAATTTATGCAGTCCGATGCATACAAGGAATGGTTCGAGGAATACAAGAAAAACTATGATATAGAGATAACGGATCCGGCAATGAAGGCGTTCAGGCTTTTCAGAGAAAAGCAGTATAATGAAGCCGGAGCACTCTATGAAGAACTTTACAAGTCGGAAAAAGATGCATACTATATTGAAATGGCATGTGAGGCATACAAACTTGCCGAGAATTGGGCCGGACTTATTGAAGCTGGCAAATTGGCAGTTAAAGAAAATCCTGATTTCGTTAATTATTATTTATACCAGGCAGAGGGAGAATTTAAGGTCGGAGACGCCAATAAAGCTAAAGAGTTGTTGAAAGAGGCGGAGAAAAAGGCGGGAGACAATACATATTTCCTGGATTTGATTCGAAAAATGTATGAGAGCCAGGGCCTTGCCGAAGATGTCGAAAGAATAGACCGGAAATTTCAGGAAATATCTGAGAAATTGAAAGGATAAACATAAATTTGAATAATCCATGTCCTGTAAGTAAATAATAAGCTCTGAGGTGTTGAAAATGGACGTAAAAGTCGGAATACCCAGAGCTTTATTTTATTATCAGTATTATCCCCTCTGGAAAACTTTCTTTGAGGAGCTTGATGCACAAGTAGTATTGTCGGAACATACCACAGCTAAAATCCTGGATGAAGGTATAAAGTCATGCGTTTCCGAAGCTTGTTTGCCCGTAAAGATTTTTTACGGTCATGTAATGAATATAAAAGACAAAGTTGATTATTTGTTTATACCAAGATTTACAAGCATATCAAAAAAAGAATATATATGCCCGAAGTTTGGTGGATTGCCTGATATGATAAGAAACAGCATAAAAGGTCTCCCACCGTTGATTGATACAGAGATTAACCTAAGAAAGTCCAAAAAAAATGCAATAAAAGCCGCAATGGAGACAGGCGGTTTTTTTACAAAGGATAAAAGAAAAATAGAGAGAGCATATAAAAAGGCTTTGGAAAGCTACAGGGAATTTAATGAGAAAATAAAGCAGGGAGCGCTTCCCTCTGATATTTTGGACAGAAAGCTAAATGTAATAAAGAAAAGCAATGAGCCTGAACTTAACATTTTAGTGATAGGTCATGTCTACAATCTGTATGATAGCTTTATCAATATGGATTTGATAGACAAGCTGAGAAAAAATGGAGTAAAAATAATGACCATAGATATGGTGGAAGAGGATATTGCAAGGAAAAATGCCGGCCTGCTTCCCAAAAAGATGTTCTGGAATTTTGGAAGCAGGGCTTTTGGAAGCGTGATGAATTTTTTGGATAAGGAAGATATAGACGGGATAATATATTTAATGAGTTTTGGCTGCGGAGTGGATTCTTTCGTGTGTGATTTGATAGAAAGGAGAGTAAGAAAAACAAAGGATGTTCCTTTTATAATTCTGACATTGGATGAACATTCCGGCCAGGCGGGCATGGATACAAGGCTTGAGGCTTTTATTGACATGGTCAGATGGAGGTATCGAAATGAAAATAACGTTTCCGCATATGGGTAACACATACATTGCAGTAAAGGCTCTTTTGGACGATATCGGAGCAGAGTATGTTATTCCTCCTTTAAACAGCAAACGTTCTTTGGAACTGGGAACAAAGTATGCTCCGGAAATGGCATGCCTGCCCCTTAAAATCAATATTGGAAATTATATTGAGGCTTACGAAAAAGGAGCGGATACAATTCTGACTGCCGGCGGACGGGGGCCTTGCAGATTTGGGTACTATTGTGAAATGTGCAGGGAAATACTTAATGACAACGGATATACCATGGATGTGATAGTTTTGGAACCTCCGGATGTGGAAATTATGAAATTTATCGGCAAAATCAGAAAGCTTGCAGGCGGTCTTAATATATACCATATTTTAAAGGTAATAAAAAACACAACTATTGTGGCCCAAAGGGTGGATGAACTTGAACGTTTGGCATTTAAAATCCGCCCCAGAGAGCTTAGGAAGGGAAGTACTGACAGAATTTATGAAGGCTTTCGCAGAAAAGTAATTGACGTAAAAGGTTCGCAGGAAATTCTAAAGCTTGTGGAGGATACCAAGAATCAGCTTTTGAAACTCGAAATAGACAAAGATGCAAGGCCGCTTGAGATCGCTATTGTCGGGGAAATTTACACGACAATAGACTCCTATACCAGTTTTAATATTGATTCGATATTGGGCGGCATGGGTGTTGAGGTACACAGGGCAAACACCATCAGCGGCTGGATAATCGAGCATATACTGAAAGCAGTTGTTCCGTTTACAAAAGACAAAAGATATGCTGAGGCTGCAAAGCCTTATCTGGGCACCATGATAGGAGGGCATGCCCAGGAAACTATTGGGAATACGGTGCTTTATGCCAAAGACGGCTTTGACGGGATAATACAGATTTATCCTTTAACCTGTATGCCGGAAATAGTGGCAGAGAGTATACTTCCTGCTGTGGAAAGAGATTATAACATACCCATACTTACCTTGATTATTGATGAGATGACGGGAGAAGCCGGGTATATGACAAGGATAGAAGCTTTTGTGGATTTACTGAGAAAAAGAAGGGAGAGAGGAGAAATTGCTGAAAACCTCGTATTATCTGGGAATTGATGTCGGTTCGGTCAGCACGAACCTTGTGGTAATCAATGAAAATGATGAGATAGTTGAAAAATTGTACTTAAGAACAAGCGGACAGCCTATAAATGCACTGAAAAATGGTATGAAGACACTGTACCAAAGGCTTGGCAAGGACGTGAAAATAAGAGGTGTGGGAACTACAGGAAGCGGCAGGCAGCTTGCAAGCGTAATTGTGGGAGCTGATATTGTCAAAAACGAGATTACAACTCACGCTATTGCGGCACAGAAACTTGTGCCTGAGGTAAGAACCATAATAGAAATAGGCGGGCAGGATTCAAAGATAATTATTCTGAAAAACGGTATTATTTATGATTTTGCCATGAATACCGTTTGTGCGGCGGGAACAGGCTCTTTCCTTGACAGGCAGGCCGCAAGGCTTGAAATACCGATTGAAGAGTTCGGCTCGTTTGCACTAAGGTCCAAGACTCCTGTAAGAATTGCAGGACGGTGTGCTGTATTTGCGGAATCGGATATGATACACAAACAGCAGACCGGACACAGCGTTGAAGATATTATCAACGGTCTTTGCGAGGCATTGGTGAGGAATTATCTGAATAACCTGGCAAAAGGCAAAGACATCGAAGAACCCATAGTCTTTCAGGGCGGAGTTGCCGCGAATGTGGGAATTGTAGCTGCTTTTGAAAGAGCAATAGGAAAAAAGATAATTATACCTCAGCACTATGATGTAATGGGAGCGTACGGAGCTGCGCTTATAGCAAAAGAAGAAATGATGAAAAACGGCAAAAACACCAACTTCTTTGGTTTTGATAATATCCACAATGACTTTAGAGCCAGAAGCATAGAATGTAACGGCTGCTCCAACATGTGCGAAGTAATTGAAATAGTATCAAATGATGCGGTTGTGGCATGCTGGGGAGACCGATGCGGAAAATGGTCCGCGGTGAAAAAGGAAAATCAAAGTGTGGGGTGAAAATCGGTTGAAAATAAAGGAATTTTCGTTTAGTATTAAAGGCAGGGCATAAGTAAAAGAGGAGGATACTATGAAAGAATATTTTGTGGACCTTCATGTGCATATCGGAAGGTCTTCAAAAGGAAAAGAGGTAAAGAAAGCCACTGCCAACAATCTTACTTTTGAAAATATAGCATTTGAATCCTACACCAGAAAAGGCATAGATGTTATTGGTGTAGTTGACTGTTTGTCTCCATATGTCATTGAAGATATTGAAGAGCTTGTGGACAGAGGAGAGCTCATAGAAAAACAGGGCGGGGGAATGGAGTATAGAAAGGGACAGATATTGATATTGGGAGCTGAGCTTGAAACACATGAAGAAAAAGGCGGAAGCTCCCATTCGCTTTGCTTTTTTCCCACATTAAAGTCAATCAAAGACTTTGCCAAAGCCATGGAGAATCACATAAAAAACATCTATAACTGTTCCTATATGTGCAGATTAACAGCCCGTCAGCTTATAGATATAGTTGACTTTTACGGCGGCACCTTTATTCCGGCCCATGTTTTCACTCCCTATAAAAGTTTTTATGGCAATTGCTGCGACAGTCTTTTTGAAATATTTGACGAGAAATCCTTTGATAAGATTCCTGCAGTGGAACTGGGGCTTAGTGCGGATTCAATGATGGCATCGCAGCTTGGCGAGCTTGACGAAAAAGCCTTTCTCAGTAACTCCGATGCCCACTCCCTGTCGAAGATGGGCAGAGAATATAATATATTTGAAATGGAAGAAGCAAATTACGAAGAAATATTAAAAGCTTTTAAAGGAATCGACGGAAGAAAAATAAAGGCAAATTTCGGACTGGATCCCAAGCTTGGAAAATATCACAGGACTTATTGCCTTGTTTGCGACTCGGTAATAAAAGAGGATCCGCCGGTGCTAAAATGTCCTGTTTCCGACAAACACCGTGTGGTGGTGGGCGTAAAGGACAGACTGATGATGATAAGAGACAGGGAAAATCCGCTGATGGATTCAAGGCCGCCCTATTTTTATCAGGTTCCCTTGGAGTTCCTTCCCAAAGTGGGCCCTAAAACCATAGACAAGCTTATAGAGTTTTTCGGAAGCGAGATGAGAGTATTGCATTATGCTTCTTATGAGGAATTGACAAAAGTAGTGAGCGAGGATATAGCAAAAAATATTGTGCTGTCAAGAGAAGGAAAGCTTTCCATTGAGGCCGGCGGTGGTGGAGTATACGGAAAAATAGAGGCGTGACTGTAAGTGTCCGTGCAGATATTATAAAAGGGGAGAAGATTCAATGCAAATCTTTCTCCCCTTTTTAGAAATGAATGAGATTGTAAAATATTTTATGTAAACTAATTGACTCCTTCTATGATAGAATAATAAAGTATAGGAGGAGTTTTTTATGGCAAGAAAAAGGATAATAACACCAGAAAAGAAAGAGCTTATC
>Ga0134100_1000187_pt1 | contig 75660 bp, 70 predicted proteins | sample 11_taG_2_FD_94444 | JGI IMG/M metagenome (GOLD analysis project Ga0134100, IMG submission 94444) | Switchgrass degrading microbial communities from high solid loading bioreactors in New Hampshire, USA - 11_42_5_180_A3 metaG | ecosystem: Engineered > Bioreactor > Semi-continuous > Anaerobic >...
GTTTTTAAATTGGCCGGCGAAACCAATTTTATTGTAACAAAAGGAGGTCTTTTATGTCATACTTATCGCTAAAAGCTTTTCAGAACTACCTGCATAGCAGGTAGTATTCTTAAATACAAAAAAGCCTATTCTACTAATAGAATAGGCTTATAATTAATTGAATAATTATACATCTACATAATTTGCTTAAAGCTTAACATTTGCATTTGTTGATTAAGATCCTTTCTTTTTTCCCATCAATTAACTATATTATGTAATTACACAATACATACTATTTTTTCTATAATAAAAGCCCTGATATTCAGGGCTTTATGTAAGTGAGCAAATCTATAAGCCGAGTTCTGTATTAAACGGTCATCTATCTCGACGTATAGTTGCCTATACGCTCAAGCAACCTACCCGGGAACACGGCGGGCCACCGCATATGTTCCCCTATACGGTTTTGCTCCGGGTGGGGTTTACAGAGCCTCCTTAGTCACCTAAGGAGCGGTGAGCTCTTACCTCACCTTTCCATCCTTACCAGTAAAACTGGCGGTTTATTTCTGTTGCACTTTCCTTAGAGTCGCCTCCACTGGGTATTACCCAGCACCCTGCCCTATGGAGCTCGGACTTTCCTCAAGTACGACCTTTCGGTACTGTACTCGCGACCGTCTGATTTACTCACTTTATTTACTTAGCTTAATTATATTATCACAAGGATCAAATATGGTCAAATGAATTTTTTTCTAATGAAAACAACTACCACCAATAAATTCTCTTATAATCGAATTTTGCGGTACAGCTTCGCTGCTCACCCCTAAGAAATAATCGAGGAACTTAAACAATCTTTTAGCCTCTGAATAGCATTTAGATTTAGGATCTATCTTGAACAACAGAGGTTCTGCATATTGCTTTAATACTGCTAATTCATAAATTAAAGCAGAATTAAACATAACATCGGCTTCTTCCTGGTATGGAAATATATTTCTTTCTTCTCCTCTTCTCACAGAAGGCCATAATTCAATCGTTCTCTCCGCATCGGTTCCTCGATACAGGTAATCTCTCACAATTCTTCTTAAAAGCCTTACATCTGTTGTTGGTATCCTGTTATGGTCATCCAGATTAAGCTGTGTCAAGGCACTTATATAAATCTTAAATTTATTTTCTTTCGGAATGTCTGCTGTTAATTTTTCATTTAAACCATGAATACCTTCTATCAAAAGGACATCATTGGTGTCCATTTTTATTTTTCTGCCCTTGTACTCTCTTTTCCCATTTTTGAAATTAAAAGATGGGATTTCTACAATCTCTCCTTTTAGTAACCTTGACAAATCTTGATTGAATTGCTCTATGTCAATGGCTTCTAAAGACTCAAAATCATATTCGCCGTTTTCATCTCTGGGGGTATGCTCTCGATCTACAAAGTAGTCGTCTATTGAAAGGGCATGAGGACGCATACCATTTACACGAAGCTGAATAGCCAGTCTTTGAGCAAATGTCGTTTTTCCTGACGAAGATGGACCAGCAATTAAAACAATGCCTATCGTATCCCTTTTCTCTGCAATTTTATCCGCAATCTGAGCAATTTTCTTCTCATGAAGAGCTTCCGAAATTCTGATAAGTCCTCCGATTTCATGATCAGCTATGATGTCATTCAATGCTCCAACAGTATCTACTCTTAAAATATTTCCCCATCTTTCATATTCTAAGAAGATTTGAGAAAGCTTTTTTAATGGAGCAAATTCCGGTACTTTAGTTGGTTCTTTTGCAGTAGGAAACTGTAATATAAATCCCGGTGGATGATAAACCAGTTTGAAATATTTCAGGTATCCCGTACTGGGCACCATATAGCCGTAAAAATAATTTTTAAGCCATCCCAGTTGATACAGATTTACCATCGAAGATCTTCTGTATTTAAATAAATTTCTTTTATCATCCATACCATTTTCTTCAAAAATCTTCATAGCTTCTTCTAAGGGAATGGACATTTTTTCAAAGGGAAGATCCTGATTTACTGTTTCTTTCATCTTCTTTTCAATTTCTGTTAAAAATTCTTCGGATAAATCTTGGTCGCCTGATAATTCACAATAAAAGCCCGGTCCCATGGAGTGATGTATGATAACGTTCCCGTCTTTCTTTAACTCTTTTACCGCATACACAAGTAAAAAAGATACGCTCCTCTGATAAATTCTCATTCCGTCTGCACTTGTTAAATCAATGAATTCAATATCACAATCCTCCATAAGTTGATTGTTTAATTCTTTAATTCTATTATCCACTTTAGCTGCTACGATAGTTCCTTTGTAGCGATCCTGCACATCTTGAGCGATTTCCTGAAGTCTAATTCCTTTTATATATTTTTTTATTTCTCCATTAGGAAAAGTAACTTGTATGTTGACTGGTTCACTTGTTTGATTCATTATATTTCCCCTCCCACCTCATGTGTTTAGATATTAACTCTGAATGGCTCACCGTTTACTTTAGAAATTAGTATTTCCAGAGCATGATCCGGTTTCTGCATCTTTTCCAGATGTTCTTTAATAACAGGTACAATGAGATTCTCTGTTCCATAATGTCCAGCATCAATTAAAGAAATCCCCATCTGAAGTGCTCTCTGAGCATCATGAAATTTAACATCTCCCGTTATGAACACATCTGCTTTTTTATTAACAGCATCCTGAAGATAGGACATGCCACTTCCCGTGGTCAATGCAACTTTATTGACCAGATGATTGGATGCTCCAACAATTCTTATATTGGGCAGTTTTAATTTATCTTGAACAAATTTTGCAAATTCATCTAAAGTATAGCTTCTTTTTAATGTCCCAATTCTGCCCATGCCGTATTTTGCTTCAATATCCTGTCCTTTAAATTCTAATTCCGATAATATCGATATATTCTCTAATTCCAATATTTGAGCCAGTACATCATTCGTTCCTCCAAAGGCAATGTCCAGATTGGTATGCGCTGAATAAACTGAAATATTGTTTTGAATTAAATCGTATATGCATTTCCCTAAAATATGATCCTTTCGGATATTTTTTAAAGGTTTAAAAATAAAAGGATGATGGGTAATAACTAAATCTGCTTTTTCTGCAATAGCTTCGTTAACAACTTCAGGAATGGCATCTAAAGCAATAAGGATTCGTTTTACCTCCTGATCCATATCCCCAATCATTAAACCTACATTATCCCATTCTTCAGCTAAATACTCCGGAGCCAGTTTGTTTAATTCTTCAATAATTTTTTTACATGTTAAAGACATTTTAAAGCCTCCTCATGCAGCCTAATCTCTTGTTCTATTTCATTTATACGCTTTAGGGTATTGTCCGTTGAAGTCTCATTTAGTTTTTCTAAAATGTTTCTTAGTTGAATAAGTTTTTCTTTTATATATCTCATCAATATAGAGCTTTTACTTTCCAAAAGTTTTTTTCCAAATAAATAATATTTTATATCGTCATATTCTTCTTCTCCTGGTTCTGCAACAATAATCCAGTAATATTTATTGTCTTCATAAACTATTTCTTCATTAATGATTTTGAAATAAATTTTATGCAAATATTGTCTTACTTCTTTTTGGTCCAGTTGGGGCTGCAAAATAATTCTATTTACTCCCTTTACAAGATTAAGACGATTATTTAAAATATCAATAATTAACATTCCTCCCATTCCTGCCAATATAAGGGTATCCACTTCATTGGGCTGAATGGGTTCTAATCCGTTTCCTAATCTGGTTGCTATGATTTGCTCTGCATTATGGGCTTTTATATTTTTTTCTGCCCGCTTAAGAGGACCTCTGTTGATATCCGTTGCTATAGCTTTCTTTATAATTTTTTTCTGGTATAAGTAAATCGGTACATATCCATGATCTGTTCCTATATCTGCCACAATGGCACCTTGAGGAACTTGCTGCGCAATTGTATATAAACGTTTTGATAACTCCATATATTTCTCCTTTAAAATTAATTCATTTTAACCATATGAAAAAGAAGTTGATGCTAGTCAACTTCTATTCCAAATAATCCTTCAGTTTTTTACTTCTGCTTGGATGTCTTAATTTCCTTAAAGCCTTTGCTTCAATCTGCCTGATACGTTCCCTGGTTACATTAAATTCTTTACCAACTTCTTCGAGAGTCCTTGCTCTTCCATCATCCAGTCCGAATCTAAGACGAAGTACTTTTTGTTCCCGCTCAGTTAACGTATCAAGAACATCAATCAATTGCTCTTTAAGAAGAGTAAATGCTGCAGCTTCAGCAGGAACAGGTACATCCTCATCCGGAATAAAATCACCCAGATGGCTGTCTTCTTCTTCTCCTATGGGCGTTTCAAGAGAAACAGGTTCCTGAGCAATCTTAATGATTTCTCTTACTTTGGAAACCGGCATATTCAGTTCTTTTGCAATTTCTTCAGGCTGAGGTTCACGGCCTAATTCTTGAAGAAGTTGTCTTGATACACGAATCAATTTATTAATTGTTTCCACCATGTGAACAGGAATTCTTATGGTTCTTGCCTGATCTGCGATCGCTCTTGTAATGGCCTGGCGAATCCACCAGGTTGCATATGTACTAAACTTAAATCCTTTGCCATAATCAAACTTTTCTACTGCTTTAATAAGTCCTAAGTTTCCTTCCTGAATCAAATCCAAGAATAACATACCACGTCCTACATAGCGTTTTGCAATACTAACAACCAGTCTAAGATTGGCTTCTGCTAGTTTTCTTTTAGCTTCCGGGTCCCCTTGTTCCATTCTGCGAGCCAATTCTATTTCTTCTTCTGCCGTAAGAAGAGGTACTTTTCCGATTTCTTTTAAATACATTCGCACCGGGTCGTCAATATTAATGCCTTCTGGCAGACTTAAATCCAGATCATCCAGCGGCTCTTCTTCTTCTTCAATATTACCTAATACATCAATATTCTGTCGCTCAAGATATTCATAAATTTTTTCTATTTGCTCCGGCTCCAATTCCATGTCGGAAAAATGATCCATAATTTCTTTATATTCGAGCACACCTTTTTTTTGCTTACCTAATGCGACCAATTCCTTCACACGGGTCAAAAATTTGGTTTGTTCGCTTGTTTTCACGCAGAATCCATCCTTTCCTCACCTGTCTACTATTTTAACCACTTATAAGGTTAATATACAATTTTTCTAGCTGCTTTTTCTGCTCAATTAAAGATTGAATTTCATATATATCAGTTGCATTTCTGCTTTTCATGTCGATATTTGCTTTTTTTATTAATTTAATTTGATCATTTATCGCTTTTTCAATATCATATTCCTGATTTTTACTTTTTTCGTCCCGAAAAATCATAGAAACTTGCTTTTGATCATTTAAATTTTCAAAATGATTAATCACAACAGCAGGTTCAATTTTTAAGCCTTTATCATACTGCTCATAAATTAGCTTAGCTACTTTCATTAATACTGGATCAATAAAGTCTTCATAAGATAAATGTGGCTTAATTATATGATAGTGTAGTGGATTATTATAAAGGAAATTAAGAATATTCTTTTGAGCCTTATATAATCCGTTTTTCTCATCTATGTTGTTAAATACATTATTTACTTTTAAATGATCGTGGAGTTCACTTTCCTGTCTTTGTGAATAACTACTCAGTTTAATACTATTTTTTCTTTGAAATTCTTGAGTTTTCTTTATTTCATTCAAAATAGACTGGGTAGAAATTTTGGTATCATTAGATATTTCCTGAAGATATACATCCCGCTCAATCTCATTGTCTAGCCTGGAAAGTAATTGTGCTACTTCCATGGTAAATTTAATTTTTTGCTCAGTATCTTCAATGTTATATTTTTTTCTTAAGACCGAAACTTGAAAAGTAACTGCCCCCATGGCATGATCAAGCAATTGTTGAAATGCCTCAGGGCCGTTTTGCTTAATAAAATCATCAGGATCTTTCTCTCCGGGTACTTGGACCACTTTTATTTTTAATCCAGCAGACGATAAAATAGGTATCGCCCTTAATGCAGCGTTGGTCCCTGCTGTATCGCTGTCATAAATTATAACAACTTCTCCTGTATAGCGTTTTAATAAAGATGCCTGCTGATAGGTAAAAGCTGTACCAAGAGAAGCCACTACATTTTCAAATCCTGCCTGATATAAGGATATAACATCCATATACCCCTCAACAATCAATATTTGATTCTTCCCAGATGTTCTTGCATAATTAAGACCATAAAGATTTTTACTTTTATCAAATAAGGGAGTATCCGGAGAATTCATATATTTGGGCAGACTATCATCCAGCACGCGTCCGCCAAAACCAATGACCTGATTATGAACATCAAAAATAGGAAACATAATTCTATTTCTAAATCTATCCACATACCCTTTACCTTTTTTCTTTGGTATAACCAATCCGCTTTTTGAAATATGCTCCTCCTCGTATCCTTTATACAGTAAATATTGATATAAATCTCCAAAGTCCATGTTTGAATAGCCTATTCCAAAAAGCTTTTGAGTGTTCTTGCTTAACTTTCTTTTATTCAAATATTCACTGGCCTGTTGGCCCCTTAAGGAGCGCAGATTTGCATAAAAATATTTAGCAGCTTCCTTATGCATATCCAGCAAAATCTGCTTTTCTTCCATCTTTTTGCGAACTTCTTCTGAATATTCAGGTTGTGGTAAAGTAATATGTGCCCTGTCAGCCAAATGCTTGATCGCTTCTACGAAACTAAAATTCTCCATCTGCATAATAAATGTAAATACATTGCCACCTGCCTGACAACCAAAACAATAATACATTTGCTTATCAGGGCTGACAGAGAAAGAAGGCGTATCTTCATTATGAAATGGGCATAATCCAAAATATGAACTGCCCTTTCTTTGTAATCTCACATATTCAGAAACTACGTCCACCAAATCATTTTGGCTTCGAATTTCTTCAATGATTTCTTCTGAATAATACATGGGACTCCCCTATCTTTTTGGACCTATCAAAATACATATATTTGTTTCGACATATTTTTCGGAAATCCTTTAAGCTCACAAAGATTTGTTTAAAATATATAAAAAAACAAAAATAATGACCATTATATTAACCAATTTACCTTTAACATTTTAAGTCTGCTCAATCAACTTGATCAGATTTTTTTTAAATTTAGCATTATCCAGTTCATTTCTTTTTCGCGGGCCTTTTGTACGACCACCTGCTCTTCTTATTTCGCTATTTAAATGCCTATCATAAAGTAATAAATCGATTTGCTCATTTAGATAAATATTGCCATTTGGAGAAATTGCTCTTGCTCCTTTTGATAAAACAAGAGAAGCCAAACCATAATCCTGAGTAACAATAATATCATCTCTTTTTACATGATTCATTATGGTCATATCTACCGACTGAGGTGCTGAGTCTACTATCTTATATTCCATATCAAATCTCTTATTTGGAACATGTGCGTAGCTGCAAAAAACGATTGCTTTAATATTATATTCCTTTGAAACATCTTCAATTATCTTTAAGACGGGACAACTATCGCCATCAATAATAATTCTAAAATTCTCCATTACATGATCTCCTATAGAATATTCCACGAAGAAGGTACGTATATTTCCATATATTTATTAATGGCATATCGATCCGTCATCCCCGCAATATAATCGCATACAATTCTTTCTTTCATCTCATCTCCTGATTTATAATGTTAATAGAATTCTTTTGGGATACTTTCAGGATGTTTAATAAAATAATAATACAGCTGCTCAACAATATATTCTGCCTTTTTTTCCTGATTTTTTGCCTGTGAACCTATATATACATGTTCAAACATAAACGCCCGGAGTTTTTTCACCATTTTACCTATTTCATCGCTCATTTTAATATCAGGTTGATGAATACTGTTTTTGATCACATCTATAATCATAGTATTAATTCTTTCACCAAAGCTATTCCCTAAAATTTCAACACAATCTTTTGGAAGATCTGTTTCTTTTAATACTTTTCCTCTTATAGCGTCATCAATGTCATGATTAATATACGCGATTTTATCTGAAATTTGAACAACTTTTCCTTCCAAAGTACTTGGATTACCTTTTGTCTGATGGTTAATAATTCCATCCCTTACTTCCCATGTAAGGTTCAATCCTTTTCCGTTTCGTTCAAGTATTTCTACTACTCTCAAACTTTGCTCACTATGGCTAAAACCCATAGGACATACTTCATTTAACACATATTCTCCCGTATGTCCAAAAGGGGTGTGGCCTAAATCATGTCCTAAAGCAATAGCTTCTGTAAGGTCTTCATTTAAAGACAGTGCCCGGGCAATAGTCCTTGCAATCTGTGCAACTTCCAGTGTATGAGTTAGTCTTGTACGGTAGTGATCTCCTTCCGGAGATATAAACACCTGAGTTTTGTGTTTTAATCTCCTAAAAGTTTTGCAGTGAAGAATCCTGTCACGATCTCTTTGAAAATCTGTTCGAATATCACATTTGGGCTCATCATATTTTCTTCCTTTGCTTTCTTTACTTTTCACTGCATACGGACTTAGAAAATCAAACTCCCTTTTCTCTTGAATCTCTCTAAGGTGCAACGTTATCACCACCTGTTCTTACATGTTATAACACTCCTCATACTTAAATATATACTACACATTTTTTCAAAATCCTTCAAAATCATTTGATAAAAAAATTACCATCATCCCTTTAACAAGGAATAATGGTAATGACTTTTAAACAGATTCTACTGATTTGTCCTTACCCTTTAAAACATATTGGATAAAAATTATGAATACTATAATCACAATACCAATAAGATCTGTAGTCAAGCTTGGTTCAATGAGCATAAGACCACCTGCAACCGCCAGAATTCTCTGCCATATTGGAAGTTTTGACTTCATAAAACCTTCTAAACCACCTGCAATAGCAAACATACCAAGCATGGATGTAATAGAAAACTGAATAATCTGTGGCAGCGAAGTATTCACCATCAACATTGCAGGATTTAGTACAAACATATACGGAATAATAAATGCCGATATAGCCAGCTTAGTGGCAATGACTCCAGTCCGAATAGGATTTCCGCCAGAAATTGCTGACCCTGCATAGGCTGCCAAAGCTACTGGTGGCGTAATGTCTGCAACTACACCAAAGTAAAATACAAAAAAGTGTGCAGCAAGGACCGGTGTTTCCGGCATCAATTTCAATATGATCGGTGCAGTGATGGTAGCCATAATAACATAATTTGCAGTAGTTGGTACACCCATTCCTAATATAAGACAAGCAATCATCGTTAAAAACAATGCAATAATGTTAATGCCTCCTGATAAAGTAAGCAAGCCATCAGCAAGCTTAAGGCCTAAACCGGTAAGGGAGACAATTCCTACTATAATACCTGCTATTGAGCATGCTGCAGCAACTCCAATGGTATTTTTTGCACCGTTTTCCAAAGCTTCAACAAAAGTTTGAGGCGTCAGCCTTGTATCTTCCCGAAACATACTGACAACAATAGAAGTCAGTATGGCAAGACAGGCAGCTCGAGATGCAGTATATCCTATAGACATCGTTGTAATCAATACAACAATGGGGAGGAACAAATATCCTTTCTGGAAAAACAATTTAAAAAAGTTAGGAATGTGTTCCTTGGGAAGTCCTTTTAATCCAGTCTTTTTTGCTTCAAAATGTACCATTAGAAAAATACCGCTAAAGTAGAGGATTGCCGGAAAAACTGCTGCTAAGGCAATCGTAGCATAGCTTGTTTCTGTCATTTCAGCCATAAGGAATGCAGCTGCTCCCATAATTGGAGGCATAATTTGTCCTCCGGTTGAAGCAGCAGCCTCAACCGCTGCAGCAAAATCTTTGTCATATCCTGCTTTTTTCATTACAGGAATAGTAACACTACCAGAACCAACAGTATTAGCAACAGAACTACCAGAGTACATTCCTTCCAGAGCACTGGAAATAACCGCAACCTTGGCAGGTCCACCTACTGCTCGCCCTGCAATGGAATTGGCCATATCTATAAAAAAAGTACCAATGTTCGTCTTTTCAAGAAATGAACCTAAAATAATAAACAATACAATAAAAGTTGAGCAAACACCTATAGGCGTACCAAGTATCCCATCAAGGGTATAAAATAATGTGTATACGATACGCTTTAAGGAATATCCTGCATAAAAAGCATAAGCAATGAAAGCGCCGGCAACCACCAAAATTGGAATACCAACTACTCTTCTGCATACTTCAGCAGTAATAAGTAATCCTACAACACCAACAATAACATCTAATTGAGTGATACGAGTTGCTCTGGCAGAAAGAGTTTCAAAATTAATGATAAAATACGCAAAACAAGCTGCTCCTACAATACCAAGAACTATGTCATACCAAGGTACATAATTTTCCCTTTTTGCAGACTTTTTCTTCGCTGGATAAAGTGCAAAGGCCATAAAAATAATAAAGCCTACAAAAGAAGTTCTGCGGATTTGTTCCGGCCAGACGCTAAAAAGATTCATATAAAATATATACAGAGAAAAAACAACTAAGATACAACGTACAATCTTTCTGGGTACACCAGTATAATGCCTTGTATTAGATTCTCGATCATATTCAGCCATTAAGGCATCTACATCGATTTGCTCTGCTTCTTCCATTAAAGAATGGGCTGTGTGTTTTACTTCAGACATACATCATCCTCCTTATTTTTTGATTTTTATACCTATTCCAAATCAAAAACCGTATTTTAAAATTTATTGATTACCTGGTTCATCATTTCGAACAGATATAAACCTTCGTCCAGTTACAAACTGAACAGTCGTATTTTTTCCACAGAGTTCTCGCAAACTAATATCCTTTCCATTAATATGTAAAATATGATCAGAAACTGTCCCAACAATATAAGAAAGACGATCCATTAACTTATTAAAACCACTGACAATCATAGCACCATCTGAGCCATATTCCAGAGATTGTCCTTCTTCTATTTCTGTCTGTACACCTGCACCAAAAGCATAATAAATTGTTCGATCAACATAAATTTTACCAGTCCTGATTTGATAAACATCAGTCACCGGGCTATTATTTACAGAATGAATAAAAGTAACAGAAAACTCGTCTCCATCATTAACAGGAAAAGATGCGATAATTTCACCTGTGTCACTATTTTTTAAAATTAGACATGGAGAGGAAAAAACAAAGAATAAAATAACGGAGACCGTAAACAATACAGCCACGATTGCGGCCCCCGTCAGTAAATTAATTCTTTTCATTATTTCAAAACGCCGATTTCTTTATAATATTTTTCTGCACCTGGATGTATAGGTATAGAAATACTGGAGACTGAATACTCAGGATTTAATTCAGCACCCTTTGGATGCGCATTTGCAATTTCATCTGCATTTTCAAAAAGGGCTTTGGTCATGTTATAAACCAAATCTTCACTAAGACTGTCAGAAACAATGTAAGTAGCCACTACAGCCACAGTCTGGACATCAGTATCGACACCTTTATAAGATCCACCTGGAACAGAAAATTTTGTATAGAAGGGATATTTCTCAATTAATTTTGCTGCATGTTCATCATCAATTTCCAGCAAATTAATTTGGTTGGAAGTAGCAAGTTCTACAATTGCAGTTGTGGGTGCTCCAGCAACACAGAAAAAGGCATCTATTTTATCATCCTTTAATGCGGTTGCACTGTCACCAAAACTTAAATTGCTGACAACAATATCATCAAATGTCATATCATAAGCTTCAAGAATTTGACGGGCATTAAACTCTACTCCTGAACCAACGTCCCCTACAGAAACACGTTTACCTTTAAGATCTGCAATAGAAGTAATTTCTTTCTTGGATACTATTTGACAAACTTCTGCATAAAGTCCTGCCATAGCAGAAAAACCAGAAATTTTTTCTCCTTCAAAAAGATCAATACCCTTATAAGCATAATACATAACATCATTTTGAACGATACCCATGTCTGCTTCTTTATCTGATACAAGATAAATATTTGCTTTTGAAGCACCAGTGGATTGTACATTAAAACTTAAGTTATTAACTTTTTGACTAAGCACTTGAGATACTGCCCCACTATAAGCATAATATGTACCTGTCGTGCCGCCTGTAGCCATCTTTAATGTAGTCTTTCCTCCACAACCTGATAAAACCAAAGAAATCATCAGTACCATGGACACTAAAACATACAAACTCTTTCTCATAAATCATCCTCCTGCAAATTAAAAATTTTGAATCCTGAATGATTACCAAAGGAAATATTCAAATCCATACTATAATAGTTTATAACAATACTAAATTTTTTTCAACAGATTCGCTTAAGTTAGTTGCAATCTCAATATTTTTTTATAATAATTCTGCTTTGACATTTATAATTTGACTTTGCAATTGCATACTGAAAAATTTTTTTCAATATTTGATTGACAATTCTAACTATTGTTCATTTCTTGTTGAACTTTTATCTAATTTTCAACGATGATCTATGGTTTCATTTAATCTCTTCACTTAAAAGCCAGCAATTATCACTGCTTCTATTTTCCTGTCGAAAACAGATTGAACCTGATTGACCATTTTATTTTATAGATACTTTTTATTTATTATATAAAAAAATGTTGTGATACATGAAATGATCATATATCACAACATTTAAGATTTTGCACGAAACGTAGATCTACATCATATTTATTGTTTTATTATTTTTGACCAAGGTTTACTTGACCATTAGATACTGCAGCTTGAGCAGCAGCTAATCTTGCGATTGGCACACGGTATGGTGAACAGGATACATAGTTTAATCCAATTCTATGACAGAATTCGATAGAAGATGGATCTCCACCATGTTCTCCACAAATACCTAATTTAATATCAGGTCTTGTAGCGCGGCCTTTTTCAGCAGCGATTTGGATTAATGCTCCTACACCTGTTTGGTCTAATTTAGCAAATGGATCAAATTCATAAATTTGTTTTTCATAATAATCATCTAAGAATTTGCCAGCATCATCGCGAGAGAATCCAAAGGTCATTTGAGTTAAGTCGTTTGTACCAAAGGAGAAGAATTCAGCTTCTTTTGCAATTTGGTCTGCAGTAACCGCAGCTCTTGGAATTTCAATCATGGTACCAACTTTATAGGTTAACTCAATTCCAGATTCTTTGATGATTTCATCAGCAGTTTTCACAACTACAGATTTAACATATTCTAATTCTTTAATATCTCCAACCAATGGAATCATGATTTCTGGTACGATATCATAACCTTTGTTTTTCTTAACTATTACAGCAGCTTCTATAATTGCTCTTGCTTGCATTTCTGCAATCTCAGGATAAGATACTGCCAAACGGCATCCACGATGACCCATCATTGGGTTAAATTCATGCAAGGATTCTACCGTAGCTTTTAATTCTTCGAATGTTACACCCATATCTTGCGCTAATTCTCTGATATCATCATCAGCTTGTGGTAAGAACTCATGTAATGGTGGGTCAAGAAGACGTACAGTTACAGGACGTCCTTCCATAGCTTCGTAAATTCCAATAAAGTCTTCTCTTTGTAATGGAAGAAGTGCATCTAAAGCTTTTCTTCTTTCTTCTTCTGTTTTAGCAAGAATCATCTTACGTACTTTTGGAATACGATCTTCTTCAAAGAACATATGCTCAGTACGAGTTAATCCTATACCTTCTGCACCAAATTCTACTGCAATTCTAGCATCTTTTGGTGTATCAGCATTTGTTCTAACCTGAAGTTTTCTTACTTTATCAGCCCATCCCATGAATTTAGCGAAATCTCCAGAGATTTCAGGTTCAACAGTAGGAATATCTTCTCCATAAACATTACCTGTAGAACCATCTAATGAAATATAATCTCCTTCATGGAAAGTTCTTCCGCCTAATGTGAAATATTTTTCTTCTTCATTGATTTTAATTTCACCAAGTCCGGATACACAACATGTTCCCATACCTCTTGCTACTACAGCAGCATGAGAAGTCATACCTCCACGAGCAGTTAAGATACCTTGAGCAGCTGCCATTCCTTCGATATCTTCAGGAGATGTTTCAAGACGCACCAAGATAACTCTTTCTCCTGCTTCTTTAGCAGCTTTTGCATCATCAGCAGTAAAGTATACTCTACCTGCAGCAGCTCCAGGAGATGCTGGAAGACCTCTTCCAATTGGTTTAGCAGCTTTTAATGCCTTTGCATCAAATGTTGGATGCAATAATTGGTCTAATTGCTTTGGATCTACTTTAAGTAAAGCTTCTTCTTCTGTAATAAGTCCTTCTTCAACTAAATCTACAGCAATCTTTAATGCAGCTGCAGCTGTTCTCTTACCATTACGGGTTTGAAGGAAATACAATTTTTTATTTTCAATGGTAAATTCCATGTCTTGCATGTCTTTGTAGTGATTTTCAAGTTTATTAGCAATTTCAACAAATTGTTGATATACTTCAGGCATATCTTCTTCTAATGTTTTGATTGGCTTTGGTGTACGGATACCCGCAACAACGTCTTCACCTTGAGCGTTGATAAGGTATTCTCCATAGATCGCTTTTTCTCCTGTAGCAGGGTTTCTTGTAAAGGCAACTCCTGTACCAGATGTTTCACCCATGTTACCAAATACCATCATTTGAACGTTAACAGCAGTTCCCCAGCTGCTAGGAATATCATTCATTCTTCTGTATACGATCGCACGAGGATTGTTCCATGAACGGAATACTGCTGTAACAGCTTCCATTAATTGAGTCTTTGGATCTTGTGGGAACTCTTCTCCCTTTTCTTCCTTATATAATTCCTTAAATCTAGCAACAACATTTTTCATATCTTCTGCTGTTAAGTCAGTATCGTACTCTGCACCTTTTGCTTCTTTAATTTCATCCAAAACTCTTTCGAATTTAGATTTGGAAATACCCATAACAACATCAGAAAACATTTGAATAAATCTTCTATAAGAATCATAAGCAAAACGAGGATTGTTAGTAGCTTTTGCAAATCCTTCAACTGCTTGGTCATTTAATCCTAAGTTTAAAATCGTATCCATCATACCAGGCATGGATGCTCTTGCACCAGAACGTACAGATACGAGTAAAGGATTTTCTGTATCGCCAAATTTTTTCCCTGAAATTTCTTCTAATTTAGCTAAGGATTCTTCAATTTGTTTTACGATTTCATCAGAAATTTTTTGACCTTTTTCATAGTATTCATTACATGCTTCTGTTGAAACAGTAAATCCTTGTGGAATTGGTAGTCCCAATTTTGTCATTTCAGCTAAGTTTGCACCTTTTCCGCCAAGAATTTCTCTCATTGATGCATCGCCTTCACTGAACATGTAAACAAATTTCTTGCTCATGAAAATTACCTCCTGTACATTTTAATGTTCTTTTGTTATAGAATAGCAAAACTTTCGTTATTTGATTTCATTAATTATATGGAACGAAAATAGTAATTTTTATCTCTATCTATTACCAAGTTTTGTCTATTCACATCATTAATAATTATATCATAAAAACTAAAAAATCATAGAGGGATTTTTAAAAAATTTTAAAATTCCACTTTCTCTCTTAAATAAGATTCTAAATCTTCAATCTTGATTCTTTCCTGCTCCATGGTGTCTCTATTTCTAACCGTTACAGAATGATCGGTTTCTGAATCAAAATCGTAAGTAATACAGAAAGGCGTTCCTATTTCATCTTGTCTTCTGTATCTCTTTCCAATACTGCCACTTTCGTCAAATTGCACATTATATAGTTTTGCCAGATTTTCATAGATTTTAAACGCTGAGTCCGAAAGTTTTTTGGAAAGAGGTAAAACTGCAGCTTTAACAGGGGCTAAGGCTGGATGGAATCTAAGGACTGTTCTTACATCTCCTTCTCCAATTTCTTCTTCATCATAAGCTTCACATAAAAATGCCAGTGTTACACGGTCAGCACCCAATGAAGGTTCAACACAATAAGGGATATATTTTTCATTCAGGTTCGGATCAAAATAACTTAAGTCTTCTCCTGAATGTTCTTGATGCTGCTTCAAGTCATAATCGGTTCTATCCGCTATACCCCATAATTCTCCCCATCCAAAAGGAAATAAATATTCTATATCAGAAGTCGCATTACTGTAATGAGACAATTCTTCTGGGGAGTGATCCCTAATACGCATATTTTCTTCCTTAATGCCTAAATTCAAAAGCCATTGCTTACAAAAATCTTTCCAATAATTAAACCATTCTAAATCTTTTCCTGGTTCACAGAAAAATTCTAATTCCATCTGCTCAAATTCTCTGATACGGAATATGAAGTTTCCGGGAGTAATTTCATTTCTGAAGGATTTCCCGATTTGTCCTATACCAAAAGGTATTTTTTTTCTAGTAGTTCTTTGAACATTTTTGAAATTAACAAAGATGCCTTGAGCTGTCTCCGGGCGCAAATAAACAACACTTTTAGAATCTTCCGTAACACCCTGATGAGTTTTAAACATTAAATTAAATTGCCTGATATCGGTAAAATTGGTTGATCCACAACTGGGGCAAGGGATATGATTTTCATCAATGTACTGTTTCATTTTAGAGTTTTCCCAACCATCAACAGAAATCTGTATTCCGTTTTCTTTTGCATAATTTTCTATCAGTTGGTCAGCTCTGAATCTTTCTTTACATTCCTTACAATCCATAAGAGGGTCATTAAATCCTCCTACATGCCCTGAAGCTACCCATACTTGAGGGTTCATTAAAATAGCACAGTCCACTCCCACATTGTATGGGCTTTCCTGAATAAACTTTTTCCACCATGCTTTTTTTATGTTGTTCTTAAGTTCAACACCCAGAGGACCGTAATCCCATGAATTAGATAATCCTCCATAAATCTCTGATCCAGAATAAACAAATCCTCTATTTTTTGCTAAAGCAACTATTTTTTCCATAGTCTTTTCCATTCTTATTACCTCCATTATGAAATTATATTTGTGCAACAAAAAAAGCCTGTTCATCCCATAAGGGACGAAAGACTTTATGCTTCCGCGGTTCCACCCTTGTTGATGTGAAAACACATCCACCTTGTTAAACCTTCATCTGCTCGAAAGCTCCCTTCACTAAATATATTGATCGGACTTCCACCATCTCCGACTCGCTATACAAATCTATTTAGCTACTCTTCTTTCTCATCGCAGAGTATTAAATTAAAATTAATCTAACAAATTCCTTAAACTTTGTCAATACGGATTACTCATAATTATTTTGAACTTCCCTCAAAAAATCTAAAGTTTTAAAACTTTTTTCTATATGATATGCCAAATAACTTTGAGTAATTTTATCCAATTCCTCTAAGATCTTTTCATCCAGATCAAATTTAAAAAGCTCAGATAAATCAGAAGATAATATGTACTGAATGGTATACCATGTCCCTCTGGACATTTTATGAGAATAATGATCTTTGTTACTGCAGTCGTTACACAAAATTCCTCCAAGCCTTGAACTAAATCGATGAATGTCTTCTTGTCCTCCACAATTGACGCATTGAAACATTTCAGGCATATAACCAATCGAAGCCATTAATCTTAACTCATATATTTTAGCAATTAATTTTGGGTTTCTGTTGGTTTTTTCTAAAACAGAAAGGGTCTTTAGAGTCAGTAGGAGAAGATCTTCATTAACTTGTTCTTCTTCAAGTACAGAATCCAGAAGTTCAAAAAAATAGGAGGCATACGTCAATTTTATAATGTCTTCCCGTATGCCATGAAATGTATGAATAACCTCTAATTGCTGTATAATATTATAATTTTTCCCTTGATGTATTAAAAAGTCACAATAGGAAAACATCTGTGTCCCGGCGGTTAAACGACTTTTACTTTTTCTTGCGCCTTTTGCAGAAACAGATATTTTACCCTTAAGCTTAGTAAATATCTTAAGGATTTTATCTGCTTCTCCTACATTGATTTCCTTTAGGACTATTCCTTTTGATTTAATATGTTCCATTTTATTCATCTTTCTTCGATTTATTTTCAACCTTTAATTTATCTGTTTGAGGAACCAGTTCTTTAGATGCTTCTTCGTTGCAATGAGTACATTCTTTTAAAGCAAGATAAGCCTCTATATTTCCTGTTTTTTGAAAAACATCCCAAAAAATTTTTTCAAGCATATCGAGTCCCCCTATTTTAGATTTGTATTATTAGGGTATCCTCTTAGCTTGTTTATATACTGCAAAAAACTTACCAGTGTTACATCCCTTGACAAAATACTATTAAATTCCTGCCATTAATTTTACTAATGTAAAGTAAATGATGTTTCCTGTAATATCTATCGTTGTTGAAATAAATGGTGCTGAAGCAACCGCAGGATCAATACCAATGTTCTTAAAAATCAGCGGAGCCAATGTTCCTATCGTAGAAGCAGTTAACATATTAGCGGCCATAGAAATCCCTACAACTGGTCCTAATTGGGGCTGCGAAAAAACGATGCCAGCAACCAGACTCGTTGCAAGGCCACAAATGGCTCCAATAAATATACCAACTAACGCTTCTCTTAATAAATTTTTTGAAATTTCCTTGCTGTTAATTCTTCCGGTTGCAATTCCTCGTACAGTCAATGTAGAAGATTGAGTACCGATGTTTCCACCCATTCCCGTCAAAGCCGGCATGAATTTTACTAATGCGGCATTTTGGCTGATTTGACTTTCAAACCCTGTAATAACTGCCCCAGTAATAAAACTTCCTGCCAAGGTAACCATCAACCATGGCAGTCTTGATTTTACAGAAGATACCAGATGACTGGCAGTACTGTCATTTTCATCGTATTCAACTTCGCCAGTACCTGCAATCCTGAAAATATCTTCCGTCGCTTCTTCTTCAATAACATCCAGAATATCATCTACTGTAATAATTCCTTGAAGAATAGTTTCATTGTCCACAACAGGTATGGCAAGCAAGTCATATTTCGCTACTGCTTTAGCAACTTCTTCCTGGTCCATATTAACATTTACATAGATGACATTACTTTGCATAACCTCAGACACAAGTCGGTCTGGTTTGCTCATTATAATTTCCCTAAGAGACAAAACACCTACTAAAGTACCAATATAGTCTGTTACGTAGACGTAATAGATCGTTTCTGCTTCACTTTCCATGTTTCGTAGTGCTTCTATTGCCTGACTTATGGTCATATCTTCTCTAACAGAGACAAATTCGGTGGTCATAATACCACCAGCAGTATCTTCACTGTAGTGCATTAAGTCGCGAATATCTGCAGCATCTTCATGGTCAAATAATTCTATAATTTTTGTCTGTTCACTTTCGGATAACTCACCAAGAATATCCGCGACATCATCTAAGGACATTTCATCAAGAATTTCTGTAGTTTTTTCTGCAGTCAAATTTTCAAGTATTGCTGCAAAAGTATCTCCGTCTACTTCATTTAAAACTTCTGCTGCTGTGTCATGGGGTAACAGCTTAAATAAATACTTCTGCTCTGACTCATTTAAATCGAGCAGTATTTCTGCAATATCAGCTGGATGGAGTTCTTCTATCCTGTATATTAGCTCCTTACTGGCTGAATTCTGAATTAAATTTTTAATCTCATCCAACAAATTTGGCTGTTCCATTTTTCTCACCCCACTTCATTGCGTCTACGATTTTATTGTAATATAGAGACTATTCATTTTCAAATAGATTTTGGATCGAATCCGAAATTTTTTAATAAGAAATCGTCATCTCTCCAGTTCTTTTTGACTTTCACCCATAGCTCAAGGAAAACTTTAGAACCTAACAACCTTTCTATATCGATTCTTGATCTGCTGCCAATTTGCTTTAACATAGAACCTTGCTTACCAATAACAATTGCCTTATGAGAATCCCTTTCACAATATATTACTGCATTGATATCAACAATATCCTGATCTTCCCTTTTCTTCATGCTTTCAATTTCGACTGCAATGCCATGGGGAATTTCCTGTTGCAGTAAATGTAAAGCCTTCTCCCGAATCAATTCTGCTACCAGTTGTTTTTCTGGCTGATCTGTAATCATATCAGCAGGAAAGTACTGAGGGCCTTTAGGAAGTCTTTCACGAATAACATCAAGAAGCCTGTCACAATTTTCTCCTGTAAAGGCAGATATAGGAATGATTTCAGCAAAGTTATATACATTTTTATAAGCTTCAATGACTTCTAACAGAGCTTGCTTCTCCACAGTATCAATTTTGTTAATCACTAAAATAACAGGCGTCTTTACCTTTTGAAGTTCGGAGATCACATAACGATCCCCTTGTCCTATATGGGGAGTCGGTTCTACCAACATAAGTACAATATCCACTTCATTCAAGGTAGTTTCCGCTACTTTTACCATATAGTGCCCAAGCTTATGTTTTGGTTTATGAATACCTGGAGTATCAATAAATACCACTTGAAAATCATCTCTGGTCAAAATACTTTGGATTCTGTTTCTGGTCGTTTGAGGTTTATCCGACATAATCGCTATTTTTTCACCCACCAGGTGATTCATGAGAGTAGATTTTCCTACATTGGGCCTTCCTATAATTGTTACAAATCCTGAACGAAATTCTGATTTCAAGTTCATTCCTCCTTTTAATCTATATCAATAGTATGGCTTATATCTTTTTTTAAATAGCATATTAAATTTAATATATAATCTTTGATTTGACAAGAAAATTGAAATACTTCTACTGAATAAAAGATACAGCATATTCACTCACATTTATTACCATAAATGTATAAAATATATAAAAAATGATTTTAAAGGAGTGCATGCAGAATGAATATGCCTAATCCTAAGCATATGCCAAAACATATTCCCATGCCTATGTATATGCCAAAAGATGTTAAACTGGCAAGAGCTTACGTTCCTGATCAACCCTATGAACGCTTATTCCCGCTAAATGAAGCTTTAATGAAAGGTACCCTTTTCGCTAATCTTTATCAACCATATAATAGGAAAAATCAGTGAAGGAGGTCACCCTATGGACATGAATCGCGAGCAATTAATGCGAAAAATCCAAGAAGTGGAATTTGCAGTCATTGATATTAACTTATTTTTAGATACCCATCCCACACATCAACAAGCACTTATGGATTTTAATAAACTTACCCAGGAATTAATGAATTTAAAAATGATGTATGAACGACAATATGGCCCACTAACCAATTTTGGATATGCTCCAAGCCAATATCCGTGGCAATGGATAGAATCTCCTTGGCCTTGGGAAGATGAGTATACATGTAAGGAGGATATGCCATGTGGATTTATGAAAAGAAGTTAGAATATCCTGTAAAAGTTAGTACCTGCAACCCTGCTCTTGCAGCCATGATCATAGAGCAATTTGGCGGTGCAGATGGAGAATTGGCTGCTTCTCTAAGATATCTTACTCAAAGGTGGACAATGCCAACCAATCAGGCAAAGGCAATACTTACAGATATTGGTACAGAAGAACTTGCCCATTGGGAGATGATTGGAACGATTGTTTATCAACTTACTAAAGACCTTCCTGAATCTAAAATTGTTGGAACCCCTTTCGAACAACACTATGTAAATCATGGACTTGATCTGTATCCTCACGATGCATCAGGAGTTCAATTTAGTGCAAAATATTTTAACGCAAAAGGCGATCCGATTGCTAATCTTCATGAAAATATGGCTGCTGAGCAAAAGGCTAGAGCCACATATGAACATTTAATCAACATCAGCGATGATCCAGGAGTAATTGATGCCCTACGATTCCTTCGTCAAAGAGAAGTTGTCCACTTCCAGAGATTTGGAGAAGCATTAAGAATCGTTCAAGAATATCAAGATTCTAAAAAAATCTTTTAAAAAGCCCTGCCTCGGCAGAGCTTTTTACTTTATATCTTGTCCGGTAAAAGCAAAGGGTAGGATCTCTTCCGTTTTATAGATCCTGTATTCTCCTTTGCTATTCCCTAATATAATTTCTCCATCCCTCATAAATTCAGCAATAACCTGCCTGCAGATTCCACAGGGATAAGTAAAATCCCCTGAGCTGCTTACTATGGCTATAGCCTTGATATTTTTTTCTCCTTCGGATACTGCCTTAAAAATAGCAGTTCGCTCGGCACAATTGGTTGCACCATAGGAGGCGTTTTCTATGTTGCAACCAGTAAAAAACTCTCCTTTTTCTGTTAAAACTGCTGCTCCGACTTTAAAATTGGAATATGGAACATAAGCTTTTTCCCTAGCCTCTTCAGCCTTTTTAATCAATTCTCTGTAATCCATATTTACTCCTCCATTTCGTGTGCAGAAAGAAGTTCTACGTCTTTATTCATTGGAAAAACGCATACCCATGTTTTTCCCTTATTCATTTTCAATACAGTCCCATTTTCATTTAAAAAAGAAGTTGGAGATTGATGAGATTTTTTAGACCATGTAAGGGGAACTGCCTTACCATTGGTAATGTATAGCCCAGTTCCTTTGCCAACTAATTCCACTTCTTTTCTTCCCGCGGTATCTTTAGGTATAGGATATATTGGCGCAAACTGTACAATAATGTTTTTAACAGTTAATTGCTCATTATTTTCGATATCAATATGAGGCTCTCCAAATTGATATCTCTTATATAAATTAGTATCCTTGTCAAATCGAAACTCCGATACTTGGTAACTAGAAAAAGGTAAAAGCACTACTTCTGCAACCTGCCCTTTTGAAGGTGTAATTTCTTCCTCTAAGAAGTGGAACACCGGCTCAAGATCCTTTCTTTTTTCTTTATCATACCCTACCATATCCCATGCCTTTAAAATTTTCTCGGCATTGGTGTAAGCACTATGCTCTTTCATTCCTGGCTTATTATATCTTTCCGGATCTCTCCAAAACATTACTTCATCTAAATAAGATATTCCTTCCAAATGTGAAACATTCCATTCTTCAAAGGCTTTCTCAGCCTGTGGACTTCTCCCGTAATGGACATATATTGCATCATGGTCTAAAGCAAAGTCTAAATAATAATGTCTTGCACTGCGTACTGGCCCAATTTTTTGAGCGTCAAAATCCTGAAATACCGCCATAAGTCGTGTAATTTCGCCTTCCACTAAAGTTTCATAAATAATATCTGCCTGAGAAATACCACTTTGCGGAAGAGCCTTTTTTAAATTATTAATCATAACAGCCACCGGTCTTCTTTTTGCTACCTCTTCATCAATCCACAATCCTGTCAGGGGATTGATTGCTTTTCCTTCAGTAGAAATTTTCTCTTCTTCTAAAATATTGTCGTTTTGCATTGATTCTGAATCCTGGTAATCCTGGGTATCCAATGAAGTCTTTTGATTACAGCCAACAAGTAGAAATAATATCAAAAGCATTCCGATAATGGAAGCCAAAAACTGATATTTCCTCATTTTATCCCCCCAAACGGACAATCATCTGCTGAGTCCCACAGTCTGCAATACTTTCTCCTGCTTTTCAAACATTATTTTTTCTTCATCTTCCTCCATATGATCATAACCCATTAAATGAAACATACTGTGGGATACTAAAAAACCAATTTCTCTTTCAAGAGAATGATTGTATTCTTTAGATTGTTCGATTGCTTTATCAATTGAAATGATAATATCTCCAAGCATTAAATCCCCTGTTTCGGGATTTATGTATTCTTCCAAGCCTTCTAACGAAAAAGAATCGTTTTCCCCAGCTGTCGTTGAATCTTCAAACTCCAGCAGAGGGAAGGAAAGTACGTCTGTAGGTCTGTCAATATTTCTAAATTCTTTATTGATTGCTTGTATTTCATTATTATCCACAAAAGTAATGCTTACTTCAACATCAAGAGGGTATTTTTCCTGCTTAAGCGCTTGCACTATGATCTCTTGAATCAATTGCTTCATTTTCTCGCTCAACTGGAATGATGTTTTGTTTTCCATCCAAATCTTCATTATTTTTATCCTCCGTCCCATCAGGGTATTTGATTCTCTCATGGTACATTCCATTAAATACTTTCATAAAAGCTTGTACAATTGTCTCCAAATCTTTTATTGTAAGGTTACTGTCATCCAACTGTCCTTCATCCAATTTATTTTTAATGAGTTTTCTCACAAGCTCCTCAGTTTTTTCACTGATTTTTTCATAGGGATTCATTGAACGCACTGCTGCTTCTACTGTATCCGCAAGCATAATTAATGCTGCTTCTTTAGATTGAGGAATAGGCCCTTCATAATAAAATGCTTCTTTGGATATTGATTCACTTGAATTGATTTTTGCCGCTTTATAATAAAAATATTGGGTAAAGGTTGTGCCGTGATGCTGTGCAATCATATCCTTTACAACTCTTGGCAATTTATTTTCTGTTGCAATTTTTAATCCATTTGTTACATGCTGATGGATAATCTTAGCACTCACCGAAGGTTCCAGATAGTCATGAGGATTGTCCAAAACCTGATTCTCTTTAAAATATTGAGGATATACAATCTTCCCTATATCATGGTAATAGCCGCCTACTCTGGCCAGAAGTGGATTAGCATTGATATCAGCAGCTGCTGTTTCCGCTAAGTTTGCAACAATTAAACTATGGTAGTATGTCCCCGGTGCTTCAATTAGAAGTCTTTTCAATAAAGGTTGCTCAGGATTCGTCAATTCTAACAACTTGATGGGAGTTACAACATCAAAGGCCACTTCCCAGAAAGGTAAGCTTCCTACAGTGATAATAACCCATAATACTCCACTGATAAAAGCATATAAACTATGAGAAAGCAATTCAATTGAATTTGCCCCATTCAAAAACAGTTCCAAACTTATGATGGCTATACTATTCAATAATCCTGCCAAAATACCTACCCATAAAATTCGATTTCTCTTATATGTGTTCATTACTAATATAGAAAAAATCGTACCCACTATAAAGAAAAATAATATGAAATCCAAACTTTCTTTATTAATTAAAGCTCCAATAATTGTAATACAACCATTTAAAAGAATTCCCAGTCTTACATCCAAAAGAATGGATAGCAGCATTCCTGCAATAGGAATAGGAACCCAGGAAAAATTAAAAGGTGCCATAAACTTAATCATAAGAAGACTAATTGAATATATTGAAAACAGCAAAAGCATCTCTTTTCTACTGTCTACGATGGACTTATTAAAAGTCCAAATATAAGTATAGATAAAACTATGAAGCAAGCAAATGAGCAATATGGCTCCAAAATATCTTATGGACTCTTCTTTAAAATCTGCCTTAATAAAACCAAGACTTTCTAATATTTGATAAGCTTCTTCAGTAATGATTTCTCCTTCATCAACAATTTTCTGCCCCGGAAGAACTTTAACAGGTTCAACTTTAGATAATTTCTCCTCAAGCATTTTTTGAGTTGCGATCTCATCTATAGTCATATTAGGCTTGATCACAGAAGATACTATATCATATCCTAGCGTTTGAATGTCTTGGTCTAAATTAAGACTTTCAAATTGCTCCTTTACATCCAAAATACTTTTTGTCTTTGTTTCTTCTCTGATTCCTATACTAAATGCTGACTGAGTAATGTCCAAACAAAGTTTTTTTAGCTCCAAAATCTCTTTCGAATTCATTTGAATCAGTCGTTCAAATTGCGCATCCGATAAAGGAATTGGCGATTGCTTCTGCAGATTGTCTATTTGCTCTTTTTTAAATATTTCATTTTGCTCATCTATTTCCTCTAAAACACTTTGATCTTCTTTTTCATCGGATTCATCTGTTATTAAATCCACATCTGTTTGATGAACCCCCTCTTTTTGCTCTGCTAAATATTCTTGTGTTTCCTTAACTTTATTAAAAAGCAATTCTATTTTATCTTCTGCCTGTTTTTCTATTTGCGGTTCCTGCTTATATAAAGGTTCAATTTGCTTTCTTACTTCTTCTCTCTTTTTTTCTGTAGCCAATTTATTTTCTATTTCTCTTGGTGAAGTAAAACGTTTGGGTGCTATGGCGCCTACTTTAATGTCTTCTATGGTTTGAAAATATTCACCGGTTAAAATAGCAGTGCAAGTCAATGCAAAGGAAAGAATAACCAGTATGATCCTTAATGCACGCCCCCTGTTCAATAATATCCTCCTATCATTTATCTCTTTGTCTCTTTTTTATTTTCATATTTTTCATAAGCCTGAATAATTCTCTGCACCAATGGATGTCTTACTACATCGTTCTTTGATAACATTGAAATCCCAATTCCCTCAACATTTTTTAGTATTTTTAATGCTTCTGTAAGTCCAGACTTTTTCCCTAAAGGAAGATCGACTTGGGTTACATCTCCTGTTATAACAGCCTTAGATCCAAATCCTATACGGGTCAGAAACATTTTCATCTGCTCTGGAGTCGTATTTTGTGCTTCATCGAGGACAATGAAAGAATTGTCTAAAGTACGTCCACGCATGTATGCCAATGGCGCTACTTCAATAATGCCTTTCTCCATATTTTTCAGAAATGTCTCTGCGCCCATTATTTCATACAATGCATCATACAATGGACGTAAATAGGGATCAACTTTGCTTTGCAAATCTCCGGGAAGAAAACCCAGTTTTTCTCCTGCTTCTATAGCAGGTCTGGTTAAAATAATACGATTCACTTCATTATTTTTTAAAGCCGTTATTGCCATCGCCATGGCCAAATACGTCTTGCCAGTACCCGCAGGCCCTACGCCAAAAACAACAATATTATTTTTTATCATATCGACATATTTTTTTTGGCCTAATGTTTTACTTTTGATCTGTTTCCCATGGGCTGTCATGCAAATAAAGTCTGAATGCAGTTTTTTATATTCTTCCTCCATATTTTCCAGAACTAAAGAAATGATATACTCGATATTTTGAATGGTAATGAGTTCACCTTTTTGAGCCAAATGAGTCAATTCATTTAAAGTTCTTAGTGCCTGATTAATTTTATTCTCCTCACCAATAACCTTGATATCCTCTCCTCTATTGATGATTTCTACATCAAAAGCTTTTTCAATTTTTTTAATATTCTCATCAAATTTACCAAATATATTAGAAATGTACTCAGTTGGTATCTGCAGTATTTTTTCCTTTTGTTCCATTAATGATTTTCCTCCTATCAATGACCTGAGGCTTATCTATTCGTTCGATTACAATAGCCACAGCCTTTGCTCTCAAAAATTCTTCGTAAGGGTAAAACTGTATGTCATGACTGATTATTTCACTTTCCTCATCCATTTGCGCTATCAGCCTTTTCTTAATCTCTTCTTCTGCCAATTTTTTTGCTTCTTCTAAAGTTCTTTTATGAGTGACAGGTATAAATTCTCTATACTCATAAATGATTCCTTCAATTGGAAGCACAAAATGCTTTGTAACAGATAATTGCCTGCTACTAATAATTTTATCATAATTTTGAAAAGAAATACGAGGTTTAAATAAATTCAGTTTTTTATCTAATATATTAATCCCATATTGCTTCTTTACTTCTCCAGTATATTGTTTTTCTATATACGATAAAGGCTGATCATAGGTTATCTCATAGCGAGTTTTTGCTTTAACTTCGGCATCTGCATGAACATACTTTATAACAGTTCCTTCTTCATCCTGCTTAACTATTAATTCACCACTCACCAACAAATCTCCTTTTTGAACAACATCTTTAGGTTTGACTTTTGGGGTTCCTGCACGAGTCGCAATGCTAACAATTAAACCTGTTTTTTCAGCCACTAAATCACACGGGGTTGTTTGATCTACAATTTCAGGCTTAACAACTGTCTCCGTTAATTCTACCGTAACTTTTGTACCTTTAATATCTACAGCCGTCCACGCAATATCATTAAAATCATTCATCAGAAGGCCTTCTATGTTTGATGGATTGATTTTATATTTCCAGACACCGGGTTTTACTCCGTATTCCCCCAAAGCTTTGGTTAATTCTTCTGTTGAAATCCTTGTATTCCCTTTGATTTCTACAACCCATACAAAAGAAGATAAAATATATAAAATGCCAAAGAAGATTAAAAAGCCCAATCCCATAACTTTGCGCTTTCTATATCTGTACAGTATAAACGGCCAGCCTTTTTTTTCTATGATTCTTACTTTACATCTTGTTTTTTTGGCACAACTTTTTAATAAGCGAAATCCCGCAATACTTACTTTCATTTGAACTTTAGCTCTGTTTCTTTGAATATCCCATAAATAAATCCCTTTATGGGATGCTAAATTCATAAATCTTTCAACGGAAAATCCGGATACCTCTATAGTAACATAGCCTCTTAAATAATTCCATACTGATAAAAACATAATTCACCCCCCCAAAGTCAATTGCACCCCAGGAATTTGTCAATACTATATTAAAAAATCAATTCTTAAAATTGTCCCTTTGATTACAATTTCCTCTGTTGTCATGGCTTTGAGAGAAAGCCCCCGCCCTTCCAGTTTTAATACGCCATTGCTGGTATAAATCTTTATTCTTTCAGAATCATATTCAAGAATTCCTTTATAATTTTCAATATGCATTTCTTCATTCCCTAACATGGAAATCATTGGAATATTTAATACAACTTCTTTAGGGAGTTCAAGTATGTCTGTAACTTTTTTCTTTAAATTAATCGGTTGTATATTTTCTTCTTTCTTATTTTTTCTCTTCCTTCTACCCATAAACGCGTCCCTCCCCTCATACATTAATATGCAGAAAAAGGGATTTTAAGACATAATAAAAACCTTGGAACTTTGTTCCAAGGTTTTATTTTAATTTCTCTTTAGCTATTGCACTAATTCTTCCGTTATCGGCACGACCTTTTACTTTTGGTATTACAGCACCCATAACCTTACCCATATCTTTCATGGAGGATGCTCCAACTTCCAAAATCACTTCGGCAACGATTTTCTCTAATTCTTCATCAGATAACTGTTCAGGAAGATAAGCTTGTAAAATACTGATTTCTCTCTTCAAATCATCTATCAAATCTTGACGATCGCTTTTTTCGATTTCAGAAAGAGCATCATTACGCTTTTTATATTCTTTTGCAATCACTTCAATAACGCCTTCATCATCCAACTCGATTTTTTGATCTTTTTCTACCTGCAAGATCGCAGCACGAATCATCTGAATTGCGTTCTTACGTACACTATCTTTTTCTTTCATCGCTGCCTTGATGTCTTCCAAAAGCTTTGCCTTTAAAGACATAACCATCATCCTTTATATAATTTATACAAAATTATCTATTTTTCTTTCTAGCAGCTTCTGATTTCTTTTTACGTTTAACACTTGGTTTTTCGTAATGTTCTCTCTTACGAATCTCTTGCATAATACCAGCTTTAGCACAGTTTCTTTTAAAACGGCGTAGAGCACTATCCAAAGATTCATTTTCTCTAACGATAACCTCTGACATGGATTCCCCTCCCTCCGGCTTGCAAGGTTGTGCTTTATGCATATAAACGGAGAAAAGTTCTAAAGCACTGTATTAGATTATACACAATTCAGCGCCTTTCGTCAATACTAATTAAAAAAAGAATAATTCTATAGATCTCCTTCAATTTTAACATGAAATTCTTCAAGCCAAGTGTTAATCTGTAAAATATAAGCAAGTCTTTGCGGCGCTGTCATCAGCTGACCATACCAGGGGGAAGTAAATTGCGCGGGATTTTCTGCTATACTTTTTACTGTATCCCAATTGATTAGCTCTGACAGTATTGAACCAGGCTTATTTGCCAAAGCTTTTACTTTTTCACTCACTATTTTTAAATATTTAGGATGATGGGTCTTAGGATATGGACTCTTCTTTCGCAAAATGATTTCATCTGGCAGTATACCTTCCATTGCTTTTCTGACAATACCTTTTTCTCTTCCATTCAAGGCTTTAATGCTCCATGGCATATTATATGCATATTCAACGATACGGTGATCGCAAAAAGGCACTCTTACTTCCAGTCCATTATACATACCCATACGATCTTTTCTATCAAGTAAGGTCTGCATAAACCAGTTAATATTTAATGCAAACATTTGTCGCATACGCGTATTGAACTTTTCATCCCCTGGTAAAACATCTACACTGTTTATAGTATCTTGATATTTCTGCCTTACATATTCTTCCCCATCATCCAATACTCCTTGTTTTAAAATGCTTTTTCTTATTTCAAGAGAGCGGGCCCAGGGAAAAGTATCTTCAAATAATATCTCTTTATTATGATACCAAGGATATCCTCCAAAGACTTCATCTGCACATTCACCAGAAACTGCAACAGTAAAATCTTTTTTAACTTCTTTGCAAAATAATAGAAGAGAAGAATCAACATCAGCCATTCCGGGTAAATCCCTGGCTAAGGTAGCATCATATAAAGCTTCTGCCAAATCAACATGATCAAGAATTACTTCATGGTGAATAGAACCTATTTCATTCACCATATGTTCAATATATTTTTTATCTGAATTGGGTTGGAAAACACTTGCTTTAAAATATTTTTGATTATCTACATAATCAACAGAATACGTATTCAGTTTTCCTCTATTCATAAATTTATATTCATTCGCAGCGATTTTGGAAATAATACTCGAATCAAGACCTCCAGATAAAAAGCAACAAAGTGGTACATCGGACACTAATTGACGCTTCACCGCATCAATGATTAAATCTCTGATCTTTTCAATAGTTTTCTCAATATTGTCTTGATGTTCCTCAGCTTTTAAATACCAGTAAGTCTTAATTCTTAATCCTTTTTTATCAAATATGGCATATTCTCCAGGCTTTAATTCTCTTACTCCCTTGATCACACCATTACCACTGGTTCGTCCAGGACCTAAAAAAAAGATTTCAGTTAATCCCTCTTTATTAATGACAGGTTGAATTAAGGGGTTAGCCAAAAGAGTTTTTAATTCTGAACCAAAGATAATACTCTCTTTGTGAATATAGAAAAATAATGGTTTTACACCCATTCTATCCCGTGCCATAAATAACTTTTCTTCCAAGTCATTCCATACAGCAAAGGCATAAATACCATTTAATCTTTCAAGACAATCTTCTCCCCAGTGGATAAAAGATGTTAATAATACTTCGGTATCGGAATGGCCCTTAAATGAATATCCGTACTCCAGAAGTTCTTTACGAAGATCCTCTGTATTATAAAGTTCACCATTATATACAATAGTATATTTTGCATTCCCTTTTTCTATAGTCATTGGCTGAATCCCATTTTCAGGATCCACAACAATAAGTCTTCTATGAATTAGACATGCATTTTTTTTAAGATAAATGCCATCTGCATCCGGTCCACGACGAGCTAATGTTTCAGACATTTTGTCAATAATATGCTTTCTTTCTGTTAAATTCTCTTTATAATCTATCCATCCTGCAATACCACACATATTGATCCCTCCTAATCAAGATCACTTACAGTTTCCCAAATACTTGACTCATACTTACGAAACAGACTTGTCTAGTTAATAAAAAAAAGACGCCACATAACTGTGACGTCTTTGTCAATATCTATTATATGAAATAGATATTGAAAAGTTTCATTATTCAAATTTTATACGGGAAATTCTCCTCATAGCAGTGATGGTATCCTCTCTCTTTCCAAAGCAGGTCAATCTAAAAAATCCTTCTCCATTTTTCCCAAATCCTTCTCCCGGAGTTCCTACCACATTAGCATTCTCAAGCAAATAATCAAAGAACTCCCAAGATGTCATATTGTTTGGGCATTTAAGCCAGATATATGGAGAATTTTTCCCTCCGACAAACCAAATTCCCAAATCAGATAGAGTTTCCGAAATAATTTTGGCATTCTCCAAATAATAGTTTATATTTTCTTTAATCTGTTTCTGCCCTTCTTCTGTGAAAACCGCCTCTGCTCCTCGCTGAATAATATATGGAACACCATTAAATTTAGTGGTTTGTCTGCGAAGCCATAATTTATTTAAACTTGTATTTTCATAAACAAGTTCATGAGGAACAATAGTATATCCGCATCTTGTGCCGGTAAATCCTGCAGTTTTTGAAAGGGAACAAAATTCAATCGCACATTGCTTAGCCCCATCTATTTCATAAATACTTCTAGGTAATTCCTTATCTTGAATAAATGCTTCATACGCTGCATCAAAAAGAATGACTACTTTATTTGAAAGGGCATAATCCACCCATGCCTTTAATTGATCTTTATTATAAACCGCACCTGTAGGATTATTAGGTGAGCATAGATATATAATATCAGCTTTTACATCCGGATCAGGCATAGGCAAAAAGCCATTTTCTTCATTTGCATTCATATAAATAATTTTTCTGCCAGCCATAATATTCGTATCTACATAAACCGGATACACCGGGTCAGGAATTAAAACTGTATTCTCTAATCCAAAAATGTCTAAAATATTCCCCAAATCACTTTTGGCTCCATCGCTAATGAATACTTCATTTTCCTCCAATATTACGCCTCTGTTTTTATAATAATCTTTTACAGCTGATCTTAAAAAATCATATCCTTGTTCCGGCCCATATCCTTTAAATCCCTCTTGCGTACCCATTTCTGAAACCGCCGCTTGCATTGCATTGACTACTGCTTCACAAAGAGGGAGGGTTACATCCCCTATCCCTAATCTAATAATGTCTTTGTCTGGATGTTTACTTTTATATTCTGATACTTTTCTGGCAATAGTAGAAAATAAATAACTATCATGTAAATTTAAATAATTACTATTAATCTGCAATATTTATCCCTCCATCCACAAGATCAATAACACCTTCGAAAACTTTTTGAGCTTTGCCCGTCATAAAAACGACTTCATCTGTATAATTTATAATCAGTTCTCCACCCAAAAGTTTTACCTTAATGTCTTCACCTTTTTTGCAAAATCCATTCTCTACTGCTGCCACCGCTGCAGCGCAGGCACCTGTTCCGCAAGCCAAGGTTTCACCACTGCCTCTTTCCCATACCCTCATCTCTAATGTGTTTTCGTTTATGAATTTTATAAATTCTGTATTAACCCTTTCAGGGAAAATCGGAGCATGTTCAAACATTGGTCCCAATTCCTCAAGCTTTATATTCTTTATATCATCCATAAAAACTACACAATGGGGATTTCCCATGGATACACAAGTAATGCGGTATGGTTGATTTCCAATAATGGTTTCCCTATTGATTATTCTATCTCCCTCTAAAAGTACCGGAATTTGACTGGGAGTAAACTCTGCCCTGCCCATATCTACTTGAACTGACTCAACAGAATGATCTTTAATAAATAATTTTAAATGTTTTATACCACTTAAAGTATCAATCAGAAGTTCTTCTTTATCAACAATCTTATTTTCATAAAGATATTTCCCCACACAACGAATAGCATTACCACACATTTTACCTTCACTGCCATCTATATTAAACATTCGCATTTTTGCATCTGCAACATTAGATTTACAAATCATTACTATTCCGTCTCCACCAATACCAAAATGTCTGTCAGACAATACAATTGATAAGTGTTCTGGATTGGCCAATTCTTCTTCCATGCAATTTAAATATATATAATCGTTACCGCAACCCTGCATTTTTGTGAACTTTAATCGCATATTTTCACTCCTTTCATATTTACTTTTCATAAGTCTTAAGATTCTTTCTGCCACTTGTCTTTTTGTAATGCGCATATCCATTGCTTGTTTTTCTATGAATCTATGAGCTTCAGGCTCTGTCATCTTCAAATATTCAATTAATACGCATTTGGCTCTGTCAACAAAGCGAATATCTTCTATTCGCTTCTGTAATTGCTCATTTTCATTTTTAAGGCCCCGCATCCTGTTATAGGATGCTGTAATAAGCTTCAGAGCACTCCAGAATACCTGTCGATTAACTGGTTTGGATATTACAAATACACCGTAGTTTTCAACCTTATCGCATATCTCATCTTCCAATTCGCTTTTAACAATGAGCATAACCTGTATTGTTCCTCTGCTCACAACATTAATTGCAAAATTTGCTCCAAACTCATCTGTCAAAGGTGCATTGATAATACACAAATCAATTTCTCGATCAATCAAAATGCGCTTTGCTTCATTGGCACTTTTTACACAGATAATTTCTTTATAAGAATTGAATTTTAAAAGTTCTTCCAATGAAACACTGACTTTCTCAGAACTTGACACAATTAAAACACGCTCCATACCACCACCGACTTATCCTTATCTAAATTTAGAGTATATGAAAATACATCTGTTTATCTATGCTCTCTTTATCTGAGCTTTTTACATATCGATCCCATTCTCCAAGTTTGATTTCAACATATTTCCCAAGCGTCTCTTCTCCTAAAATATTCTTAACAAAAGAACTGCTGGATGCAATGTCTAAAGCCTCTTTCAGATTCTGAGGAAGAAGTTTTAAATGTTCTATTTCATGGCTTGCGGTGAGATATAAATTAGAATTAATTGGTTGTGGAAGCTCTAGTCGTTTTTCAATTCCATCAAGTCCTGCATGCAAAATCAACGCAAAAGTAATATAGGGATTGCATGATGGATCTGGAGAACGAAGTTCCATCCTGCTATATTCTCCTTTTTCAGCAGGAATTCTTATGAGTTGTGAACGGTTTTCTTTTGACCATGATACATATTTAGGCGCTTTAAAGACTCCAAATCGAGCATAGGAATTTGTAGTAGGATTAGCAAATGCAGTAATTTCAAGAATTTTATCCAAAACCCCTGCAATAAAACTTTTGGCATCGGACGAATTCACATCACCATTTCTAAAAATATTAAATCCATTTTTTAAAAGAGATAAATTAATATGCAGACCACTGCCGCTTTCATGGGCAATAGGCTTTGGCATGAATGATGCAAAGAGGCCATTTCTTGATGCTATAGCTTTAACAACTGATTTAAATGCAATAAGATTATCTGCAGCTGTTATAGCATCACTGTATTTAAAATCGATTTCATTTTGCCCTGGACCTTGTTCATGATGGGAACTTTCCGGCTGTATTCCCATCTGCTCAAGAGACAGGCATATTTCTCTTCGAACATTTTCACCTTTATCAAGGGGCGCAATATCTAAATATCCCCCTTCATCATAAGGAGTAAATGTTGGCTTTCCTTTTTCATCTGTTTCAAAAAGATAGAACTCACATTCAGAACCTATCTTGCAAACATAACCCATTTTTTCAGCACGCTCTACAGCTTTTTTAAGAATATTTCTCGTATCTCCTTCAAATGGTTTTTTATCAGGATGTTTTATATCACAAAAGAATCGTATCACTCTTCCCTGCTGGGGCCGCCAAGGTAATATACTTAAAGTTGAAGGATCCGGATATAAAAACAAATCTGAATGCTCAATATTCATAAATCCTAAAATAGAAGAGGCATCAAATGAAATACCACTTTCAAAAGCTCTTTCAAGTTCATCCGGCATAATTGAAATATTTTTCTGAATTCCTAATATATCGCAGAATGCCAAGCGAATAAACTTTACATCATTCTCTTTTACAAATTGCAAAACCTCTTTCATTGTATAGGTCATGCCCCAAAACCTCCTTTAATTATGGGTATACATCTGCTTATAGGGGTTTTTCGTATCTGGAATCAGACAAAAGAAATTAGCATTTAAAATACTCTCTTTGTCTTTGCCAAATTCTTGGCAATATTCCTCAATATATCCTTTGATTTCCTCCATGTCATCTTCCGTAGCTTCTCTGGCAATAACCTGTTTTGGCAAATCCTGCGGAAGGTGATTCGTTCTTAAATAAATTTTACCCCCATGCATACCAGTTCCACAAAAATTTCCCACTGGGGGAGTATCTTTACAATTTAATCCTAGCACGATTATAATACCCCCTGCAAGATATTCTCCAAGAAAACTTCCTGCACTGCCTCCTATCACTATAACTGGTTTCTTATCTTTATACTGTTTCATATGTATACCAGTTCTATATCCTGCATTATCTCTGATAAATATTTTTCCTCCCCGCATTGCATAACCGCAAGCATCTCCAGAATTGCCATGAACATAAATCGTTCCGTCATTCATAGTATCTCCAGTGGCATCTTGAGCATTTCCATAAACTCTTATCGTACAGCCATTTAAATATGAACCAAGAGCATTTCCTGGAACACCATTAATGATAATATTTTTCCCTTTCTGGCCACTTGCTATATATCTCTGGCCGTTGCATTCATCAATCACTATATCTATATCAGTGGTATTTTTTAATTTTTCATTTAAATCTTTAAAATGTAACGCTTTAGCATTAATATCCATGAATCACACCCCCTAGCTTTTTCTTACGTTCTATCTTTGAGAAAGCCATTAAACTAGGCTTACGGCAAATTAGTTCAAAATCAATATCACTAAGAGGAACCCTATCTCTGATTAAACTCGTATAAATTCCTGCTTTTTCAATATTACCAATTATAATATAGCCTTTTAGCAGTCCATCTTTTACAAATAGTTTTTTGTACTGACCGGGGATATTTTGAGTATAGACATCTCCTTCATAGCTCCCTGCGGTAATCAGATGCAATCCAAAAAAGCCTATAGCATTCATAGGAATTGCTTTATCATATATTTTTTCTCCACCGGCCATATTGGTCCCTGCACATTCACCCATCATATAGGCATTCGGTAATAAGGCAAGAACTTTATTTTGATCTGTTGTAATATCATGAGACTCACAGCAATCTCCAGCAGCGTATATATCAGATAATGAGGTCTGACAGAATTCATCCACTACAATACCTCGGTCAACCTTACCATTAATCTCTTTTATTAAGTTTATATTAGGACGAACCCCTACAGCTAAAACCAGCACATCAAAATCAACTTCTTCGCCATTGGACAGTATGGCTTTATGATCTAAAAATTTTGCAACACTGGTATTCAAAATAAACTCAATGTTTTCTTTTTCTATATGAGATTGAACTACGCTTGCACCTTCTTTGTCTAATATACTGGAAAGAATTCTGTCTGACAGATCCACTACAGTTATACTACTTACTTTCTTTCTGATCCCCTCAGCACATTTTAAACCAATCAAGCCCGCACCAATAATTAATACTTTACTATCAGGAGTAAGCGAATTATCCAAATCTTTTGCATCATCCAGCGACATAAAAGTAAATTTGCTTTTTACACTTTCCAATCCTTCTACAGACGGAATAAAAGGTTGTGAACCCGTAGCTATAAGCAACTTATCATAATGTACTGCTGTATGATCATCAAGTTCGATTTCTTTACGCTCAGGATGAATTTTTACAGCTTCCTTACCAAGTATTGTTTTGCAGTTCATAACCTCATAGAAATTATCTTTTCGATATTTCATTCTTTCTTCGTCTGTTTTTCCATATAATAAATAAGATATAAGAGGCCTTGAATATACATGGTAAGGTTCTTTGCTGATTACTATTATTTCTCCATCTGTATCAATCTTTCTGATTCCTTCAATCGCGCCTACAGCAGCTGCTGAATTTCCAATGATAACGTATTTCATCTTTTCACCTCTCTTCAAATACAATTGCGTTATTAGGGCAGCCTTGTACACAATAGGGTGTTCCTTTTATATTATTGGTACATAATTCGCATTTTTGAATCACCCCATGATCACTAGGACTAATCGCGCCATAAGGACAACATAAGATACAAGTATAACATCCAACACATTTATTGGTATCAGCAGTAATCACTCCATCATGGATTGAAAGTGCTCCCGTAATACATCCTTTTACACACAGCGGGTCATCACAGTGTCTACATGATACTGCAAAGTTTATATTATTACCTTCTTCTAACTGAATTCTTGGATGAATTGATACGTTTTTAAGTGCTTTTGCCATATCTCTTTCATTAGAATTGGCAAAAGCACAATAATATTCGCACAAATGACACCCTAAGCACCATTCTTCATTAACATATACTTTTTTCACTGAAATCCCCCCTTATTCTCCTGCATGCTTAATACCTAGTATTTGAAGTTCTTTTTCATTAAGTCCTACACCTCTAAGCATCAGACGATTTCCTTTTAAACTTTCTATAGAATTAATACCCATACCACCCATCATTTCTTTGATCTCGTGATTCCATGCCTTCACAAGATTAATAAGTCTCTTATAACCAATATTTGGATTCAAACGCTTTACCAATTCAGGTTTTTGGGTTGCTATACCCCAGTTACACTTTCCGCTATGGCAGCTTCTGCAAAGATGACATCCCAGAGCAATTAAAGCAGCAGTTCCGATATATACAGCATCAGCCCCTAAAGCAATTGCTTTAACAATGTCTCCACTATTCCTAATACTTCCTCCTACAACAATAGAAACATTGTCTCTTATGCCTTCATCCCTAAGCCTTTGATCCACACTTGCCAGGGCAAGTTCAATAGGAATTCCCACATTGTCTCTTATTCTTGTAGGAGCAGCACCTGTACCTCCACGAAATCCATCAATGGCAATAATGTCTGCTCCGCTTCGCGCAATACCACTGGCTATTGCCGCCACATTATGAACGGCTGCTATTTTAACGATCACTGGCTTTTTATAATCCGTAGCTTCTTTTAAGGAATATACTAATTGTCTTAAATCTTCAATTGAATAAATATCATGATGAGGAGCCGGAGAAATAGCATCAGAGCCTTCAGGAACCATTCGAGTTTTAGAAATATCTCCTACGATCTTAGCTCCTGGGAGGTGTCCTCCTATGCCTGGTTTTGCCCCTTGCCCCATTTTTATTTCAATTGCAGCTCCTGCTTCAAGATAGTCTTTATGCACTCCAAATCTGCCTGACGCAACCTGCACTATCGTATGTTTTCCATATTGATAAAAATCTTTATGAAGTCCGCCTTCACCTGTGTTATAAAGGATTCCTGCTTCTTGTGCAGCTCTTGCCAAACTCTCATGAGCATTATAACTTATAGAACCGTAGCTCATGGCAGAAAACATAATGGGCATGGCTAATTCAACACCAGCAGATAAATTGTTTACAAGTTTTCCATCCTTGTCTCTTTCTATTTTATTAGGCTTACTACCCAAAAATACTTTCGTTTCCATAGGCTCACGAAGAGGATCAATGGAAGGATTAGTGACCTGAGAAGCATTAATAAGGATTTTATCAAAATAAACAGGAAAACTATTAGGATTTCCCATGCTGGACAGAAGTACTCCGCCACTTTCTGCTTGTTTATATATTTCCGAAATTGATCTGCCGCTCCAGTTAGCATTTTCCTTAAAGGTATGATCACTTTTTACTATTTTGAGGGCTCTTGTAGGGCAAAGAGATACACACCTGTGGCAATTTACACATAAGGCATCGTCACTGCACATGATCTTTCTTTCTTCATCGTAACTATGAACTTCATTGGCACACTGTCGTTCACAAACTCTGCAGTTAATGCATCTGTCCATATTTCGTACAACTTCGTATTCAGGATATAGATAATTTACCCCCATTATTTTGCACCTCCATTCAATGTAACTATAACTGGTTCCCCGCCCTGAGGCGCCCATACTTTATCTAAGTTCGGCTCTATAATTCGAATGGCACATTCTTCACTTGCTATATACACCGTATCATCTTTTTCTCCAACCACCATGGAACGAAGTTTTAATCTGTCATTTAGTGCCATAATTCCTCCATCAAATCCTACCAAGATGGAAAATGGCCCGGTAATCAATAAAGATGCGAATGTATTTCGTAAATAAGTGTATTTTTCTTTTTCTTCTTTTGGCATTCTGTCAATAACCTGCCAGAATGGAGCTGCAACCACACCGGATATCTCTTCTAAACCAAGTCCTATTTTACGGTTTAAATAATCAATGATATAAGTGATGACTTCAGTATCTGTTTGTAATGTACATTTATAACCGTACATTTCGATAGATCTTCTATTGGCATCGTAAGAAGAGATCTCTCCATTGTGTACTACTGAATAATCCAGCAATGCGAAAGGATGCGCTCCTCCCCACCATCCTGGGGTATTGGTTGGATATCTTCCATGGGCAGTCCAGCAATAACCTTCATATTCAGAAAGTCTGTAAAATTCTCCAACATCTTCTGGATATCCTACTGCTTTAAAAACGCCCATATTTTTACCACTGGAAAATACATATGCACCATTAATTTTCGTATTTATTTTCATGACACATCTTGCTACAAATTCTTTTTCATCCAACTGACTTTCACTTAATTTGGTCGGAAGGGGTGTCACAAAATATCGCCAAATCAGTGGAACATCTGTGATCCCAGGGGTTTTTCTTGTTGGAATTTTAGATAAGTTAATAATATCAAAATGACGTTCTAAAAATTCTTCACATTCTTTTTTTGAGGTATTTCCATCATAAAATATATGAAATGCATAATAATCTTTATACTCAGGATAGATTCCGTAAGCTGCAAATCCTCCTCCCAAACCATTTGAGCGGTCATGCATTGTCGCAATGGACTTAATGATCGATTCTCCACTAATTCTTTTACCAGATTTCGAAAAAATTCCCGAGATAGCACATCCGGACGGTATCCTTATTTCTCCTTCTTTCAACATATTCCCACCTCCAAAAATATCTCTCTTTCTTTAGCTTCAACATATTTCGACATTTATTTCAGTATATAAAAAGGCGTTCACCAAATAACAAAAGCACAATTACTGCCTTTGCTGTTATTTGGTGAACGCCTTTGTTCACTGTAGTAATATAATGATATAGTAAAACTACAATTCTGTCAATATTAAATTGAAGGATTTTGAATTTTAATATTCATATTCGAAACAAAAACCTCCTAAAAAATTCCGTTTTAGCCCTTTTAATTGCAAGTCCATAAATATTTCTTGCAAATTTTAAAAAAATCTATTTACAAATTACTTTTTTAGTGATATACTACTTACATAAAGCAAAGGCGCTATAGGTTAAAAACCTGTGGCGCCTTATTTTTTTGAAAGGAATGGTTGATCATGAAAAAATCAATTATGCCTCAGGGCTATAAACCTGTGCTTAGTCTTTATGAAACTTAGACAGCAAAATCTCTTCCATGGGTATTCGTGTAGATGCAAAAGCCCTTGATGAGCAATTAACAAAAGCTGGCTGAGATTAAAAAAAATCTTCCATTCCATAAGATGCTTTTAAACAGTGATTTTAGAGAAGCAGGAATAGAACTATTATAAGGAGGAATGATTATGGATATCCCAAATTTATTCGGAAGTATGGTTTTTAATGATAAAGTTATGAGAGAAAGACTGCCCAAAGATGTATATAAAGCTTTAAAAAGAACAATCGCTGAGCAAAAACATTTGAATTTAGATGTCGCAAACGTTGTAGCAAGTGCTATGAAAGAATGGGCAATTGAAAAAGGGGCCACACATTTTACACATTGGTTCCAGCCAATGACCGGTGTAACCGCTGAAAAACATGATAGTTTTATTTCTCCTACCGGTGACGATCACATAATCATGGAATTTTCAGGAAAAGAACTCGTTAAGGGAGAACCTGATGCTTCAAGTTTTCCAAGCGGCGGTATTCGATCAACTTTCGAAGCGCGCGGATATACTGCCTGGGATCCGACTTCATATGCATTTGTAAAGGATAACACCCTTTATATCCCAACAGCTTTCTGCTCTTATAGTGGAGAGGCTCTTGACAAAAAGACTCCTCTACTCCGTTCTATGGAAGTTATTAATCGCGAAGCTAAAAGAATATTAAAGCTTTTTGGAAATGACAATGTAAAAAGAGTTATGGCAACTGTAGGTCCTGAGCAAGAATATTTTTTAATAGATAAGGAATTATATGAAAAACGTCCTGATTTAATTTATTGCAGCAGAACTTTATTTGGTGCAAGACCTCCAAAAGGTCAGGAATTAGAAGATCACTATTTTGCTTCTATTAAACCAAGAGTTTCCGCCTTTATGAAAGAATTAGACGAAGAGCTTTGGAAACTTGGTGTGCTCGCTAAAACCAAACACAATGAGGTTGCTCCAGCCCAACATGAAATCGCTCCAATATTCTCAACAGTTAATATTGCAGCAGACCATAACCAATTGGTTATGGAACTCATGAAAAAAATTGCAAACAAACATAATTTGGTTTGTCTGTTGCATGAAAAACCATTTGCCGGTGTTAATGGAAGCGGAAAGCATAATAACTGGTCCATTTCAACCGATACCGGTATAAATCTTCTAGAGCCAGGAGAAACTCCTTACGAAAATGCACAATTTTTACTTTTCTTGGCCGCCGTAATCAAAGCAGTGGATGAATATCAAGATCTGCTCCGTATATCTGTAGCAAGTGCAGGAAATGATCATAGATTAGGCGCTAACGAAGCACCTCCTGCTATTATCTCTATTTTCCTTGGAGAAGAACTAACAGAAATTTTAGAATCCATTGAAAATGATACCTGCTACAATCAAAAAGAAAAATGTCAAATGGAAATCGGTGCAACTGTGCTTCCTCATTTCCCTAAAGATACTACCGACAGAAACAGAACTTCACCATTTGCCTTTACAGGTAACAAATTTGAATTTAGAATGCTGGGTTCCAGTTCCTCTATCTCTGATCCAAATGTTATTCTTAACACAATTGTTGCAGAAAGTCTGTCTCAATTTGCAGATCGACTTGAAGCTGCTTCTGATTTTAAATCAGAATTAACTGCAATCATCAAAGAAACGATCAAGGAACATAAGAGAATTATATTTAATGGCAATAACTACTCTGAAGAATGGGTTAAAGAGTCTGAAAAGCGAGGACTTTTAAATCTTAAGTCTACAGTTGAAGCGATTCCATATCTTATCGCTGAAAAAAATATAAAATTATTTACTAAACACAATATTTTCTCAGAAGCAGAAATCTTTGCAAGATATCACATAATGTTAGAAGAATATATTAAAGTACTTAACATTGAAGCTTTGACCTTACTTGACATGACAAAGAGAGGAATTATTCCTTCTGTTATAAGCTATCTGAAAGATTTGACTGAAGTTGTTGTAAATAAAAAATCTATTAGCAAAGATTTGAACTGTAAACTTGAAGAAGCATTAATTGAATCGATTTCCGATTCAACTGCTTGTCTCTACAAGAATATCGAAAAGCTGGATAATGCAATCCTTGAAGCTAAAAATCAAAACAATCTGCTAGATACTGCAAAATATTATCGTGAAGTAGTATATATCGCAATGCAAGAGCTTAGAAGCGTAATCGATAATCTTGAAATCAAAGTTGGTAAAAAATATTGGGCTTACCCAACTTACGGTGAACTTTTATATAGTGTTTATTAAAGCACAAAGGCGTGTATTCTATACTGTAATATGGAATGCACGCCTTTATTTATATATTTAATCATTTAAAGGGGGAATAAATATGTATTCATCAGTTGATACGATTTGGGTATTATTAGGTGCTGTTCTTGTATTTTTCATGCAAGCTGGTTTTGCAATGGTAGAAACAGGTTTTACCAGAGCTAAAAATGCCGGAAATATCATTATGAAAAATCTCATGGACTTTGCTCTAGGAACTATTGTTTTCTGGGTAATAGGATTTGGGATCATGTTTGGTACTTCAAACTTCGGATTGATTGGTACACCCGACTTCTTCGTAAGGGGTGATTACAGTTCTACTATTCCTTCCTATGCCTTTTTGATTTTCCAAACAGTATTCTGTGCTACTGCGGCAACCATTGTATCAGGTGCAATGGCTGAAAGAACAAAATTCTTAGCATATTGTATCTACAGTGTTGTAATCAGTGCATTTATTTACCCTGTTTCTGGTCATTGGATCTGGGGAGGCGGTTGGCTTTCACAATTAGGTTTCCATGATTTCGCAGGATCTACTGCTGTTCACATGGTTGGAGGCGTATCTGCTTTCATCGGAGCTAAAATCATAGGTCCTCGTATCGGTAAATATTCAAAAGACGGTGAATCAAGAGCTATACCAGGTCACAGCTTAACCTTGGGAGCTTTAGGTGTATTTATTCTTTGGTTCTGCTGGTTTGGCTTCAATGGTGGTTCAACAGTTTCTGCTACCGGAGATGAATCCTTACTTTCAATGTCATCAATTTTCGTTACGACCAATCTTGCTGCTGCCGCTGCCGCAACCGTTACCATGATTATCACATGGATCCGATATAAAAAACCAGATGTTTCTATGACACTTAATGGTGCCCTCGGAGGCCTTGTAGGAATCACAGCAGGTTGTGACATGGTATCTCCTGCCGGAGCTTTATTTATAGGTATTATTTCTGCTTTCATCATTGTATTTGGTATAGAATTTATTGATAAAGTTCTGAAAGTAGATGACCCTGTAGGAGCAGTTGGCGTTCACGGCTTGTGTGGTGCTGCTGGAACGATAATGGTTGGAATTTTCGCTCTTGACGGAGGTCTTTTATACGGCGGAGGATTCAACTTTGTAGCTGTTCAGACTATCGGTGTTTTGGCCGTAATTGCGTGGGTTGGGATAACAATGGCCATTGTATTCTCTATTATTGATTTCACCGTTGGTCTTAGAGTTTCAAGAGAAGAGGAAATTACAGGACTTGATATTGAAGAACACGGTATTGCAAGCAGTTACGCAGACTTTATGATATTACCGCAAGCTGAAGCTGCTGTTGCTGCTCCATCCATCGATCAAGCTGTACCAGTAGAATATAATACTTCAAAAGTAAATGCAAAAATGACCAAAATTGTTGTTATCACAAAACAAAGCAAGTTTGAAAAATTAAAAGCTGCTATGGACCAAATCGGTATTACAGGAATGACTGTAACAAATGTATTAGGATGTGGAATGCAAAAAGGCAGTCTTGAATACTATAGAGGCGCTCCACTTGAAATTAATCTTTTGCCTAAAGTTAAAGTTGAAATCGTTGTATGTAAAATCCCTGTTCCTATTGTAATCGATGCAATCAAAAAAGCTTTATATACAGGACATATCGGAGATGGAAAGATATTTGTATATGACGTTGAAAACGTAATTAAAATTCGTACCGGTGAAGAAGGTTATGACGCATTACAAGATGATGCGGAAGAATCTGCCAGTCTTGCATAAAATAAAAACCTAAATCCTTTAAATAAAGGGTTTAGGTTTTTTACTTTATTCAATATCATATATATAAAATCCATTCTCTTCTTTAACTTCTTGATCTCCTAAAAGCTGCTTTAAAGTATTCTGTTTTGTACTTCTAAATCTGTTGATTTCCTCTTCTGTTAAGTATGTCTTTAAATCTTCATCGGATAAATTATTTCCTATCACTCGAATGACTCTTTTTCCATTTCTTTTAGTAAACTGTACCCATGTGGGCATAAACGATATCCCTTTAAGCATTGCTTTTTGATCATCGATTTTTTCAAAATCTAAATTTAAAATGATTCCAGCATCTCTGGGGGGATCCAGAGGTGTTCTTTGACATGAAATAAAATTCCCCAGGGAGTAAATTACAAATCCCCTCTCTTCAGTACCATCGGAACGTATAATTTTTCTAACTTCCATAGGCTGAATAACGTGAGGATGTCCTCCGAGGATAATATCTGCCCCTGCATCAAATAATTCATCTACCAATTCTTTTTGCGTTTCATTGGGATATTTTTGATATTCCTCTCCAAAATGAAGATTGACAACGATAAAGTCTGGAGATAATTCTTCAGCTTTTTTAATGTCTGCTTTCATTTTTTCAGTCTCAATTAAATTTACCAAATAAGGCAAGTCTTTAGGGACAGGAATTCCATTGGTACCATAAGTATAAGATAAAAAGACAAAAGAAATTCCATTGACCACTTTTAATTGCATCTTTTCACTTTCTTCCTGACTTCTGTAAGTACCTGCGTGCTCTAGTCCTAATTGGTCAAGAACCTCTAAAGTTCGAATTGCTCCCGGGGCATTGGTATCCATGGTATGATTATTGGCAGTTGTCAGTAAATCGAATCCTGCATCTTTTAATGTAGTTGCCAGAGCATCTGGTGTATTAAATCTTGGGTAATCACTATACCCTCTTTCTTTTCCTCCAAAAGTTGTTTCCAAATTACCAATAGTTATATCTGCAGCAACTAATTCTGACTTTATTAATTCGAATTGTCTATCAAAATTATATGTGTTGCTCGATGAATCATATGCCTCCCAAAGCTGCCATTTATGAACCATAATATCACCAACAACTCTCATTCTTGCAGAATATACTTTAGGTTCCTTATTTTCGATCACAGGTTCTTCAATTTCTTTTGCTTCTTTTAGATCTTTTGATCCTTCCTGCTCTTCTATGATCCAGGTTTCTTTTTTCGCGTTTGTCTGCTTAGAAGAACAGGCGATTAATGAGATCATAAATATAACTATGATTATAAAAAATGGTTTTCTCATTTGTACACCTCTAAGAATTGATGATTTATCAATATGAATCATTATAACACAGAATCACACAATCCTATAGCATTTGAGGTTTTGAGTTTTTAGATCGGCTTTAATTTGAATCTGTGATTGGGTATCTATTACCTTCAAAACATTTTCAAACCTCGTTTCTTTGGGCAAGATATCTTTTAAATCATTCGCAACGTTTTCAAAAAAATCTATATTGAACAGAGTTTCTTCGCTATTGGGAAAAATAGCAACATAGAAAATACCCGCTTCCACCAGATCCTGAAAAAAGTGACTTCCAAAAGATAAGTCCGGAACCATACCCATAATCTCATAAGCCGTTTCACATATAATACTCATATTGCTGATTTCAGAAAAAGTTACAGGAAGGCCTAAGGACACTGTACTGCTTCCAATTCTCCCTGGTACCACAAGCATGGTTGGAGCATCCTGTTGGTCTGCGCTCAACTTATTGAGCACTCCTATCAATCTGGCTAAAGCATACTTATCCTGGACTGAAAGATTACTGTAAGCTTTTGGATCAATATAAATAATTCTTTTTATAATTTGATTGATGCTTCCGCCCATAAAATGTCCTTTGGTCGCAAATAAAAGAGTTTTTTCATCTAAGTCTTCTGGAATATCAATCTTTCCACCCACTCCCTTAGTTTGCAGTGGTCTGCATTGAACCAAATTAATCTTTAAACTGTTATCCGATAAACAATTCACTGTAAATTCAATATCTACGGGATAGCTATATGCCGTTTCCAAAGTTTTAAGTATATTTTGCATTATATGAATAAATTCTGTATCTTTGAAAAGTTTTTTATAGGTTAATATCCAGGCTTCCTGTTCTTTGATATTATATTCCCTGATCTTTCGGTTGGTTTCATAATCTAAGATCCCGATCAACTCCATTGGAATCCCTGTTTTTTCCCACATCAGCTTGTTTAAAGATACCGTTTCAAGCTTGTTTTTTTCTAGATTCAGTACATCCACTTTATGTTGGGAATATTTCTTAATATCCTCCATATTCCCTAAAGGTTGAACCATTGGCTGGTCTAAAGCTGCTACTCTGGGATAATCTCCTTCTACTCTGTTAACTGCAGCAGTTCCAAGTCCCAATACTAATCTAATCATTCCTGCATCAGGTTTGAGATCTTCCTTCCATACATAACTGTTGTATGAAAATCCCACGCCGCCAAGGAAAGGAAAAAAATATTTCTTATGATAATCTCCCGAAACCCGTTGTACTAAAATTGCCATTTGCTCATCAGCCTGATCCAATCCTCTCTTTAAACGATATTCCAAAGCATCCTTGTTTAATGCACTGGAATAAACAGTCTTTAAAGCTGCTTCAAACTGCTTATACCTCTCAACGGGTGTACCTTGATTGACACAAAAAACACTTTCATATTTTCCAGCAAATGCATTGCCAAAGCCATCTTCTAAAAGACTGCTCGAACGGACGATAATTGGAGACTGACCAAAATATTCAAGCATCTGTAAAAACTGCTCTTTAATAGACTCAGTAAATTTCCCATGTTTCATCTTTTCCCTAAGAACTTCTGCTGCTTTAAAATATCCTTCTTTGCTTTTTTGCTCCACCCTCAGATTCCACCAGCCATTTTGAACTAAGTAAGTGTAAAACACATCTGAACCTATATAAAAAGAATCGTGGGGTTCGAGATAATCATCCCAGTTGATCCTAGGGTCATTATGTAATATTTTTCTAGCTAAAAGCATTCCAACAGCTTTCCCTCCAATATATCCGGACCCAATCAGTCTGGCCTTTATTGAAAGAAGATCTTCGAGAGTAAAATATTTCGTAGTCAGTTCCAAAACTCTTTTCTCTCTGCTCAGCATAAACTTACACAACTGTTCAATCATTTTTTGCATGTCATATTTACTTGCTTCAACATGACTGTCTTTATTATAGAGGAGATTCTCTGCATCCATAAATAACTTATCCCAATAATCTAAATGCCTCTTTACATTTCCAAATCCATGTTTGGGTAAATATTTAAAAAGTGTTGCAGCTTCAGCACTGCTGGTTACAGGAATCATATCTTCATTGCGCTCAATATGAGGAAGAAACATAGTAGAAGAATATCTGTTCCATACTTTTAACGGATGAATATAGCGTTTGTCTTGAATATTATATAAATCCAGTAACAACTGTGTCGTTTCTCGTATTCTCGCAACTGTTTCAAAAGAATGACTCCCTCTTATAATAGCAAAGTATGCAATCGTTTCCATTTGAAATAAGTACGGGCATGTCACCTGAAAGAAATTTCCTATCATAAGATCTGTCGCCCATGCTTCCAAAAGATTGGATAAACAGTCAAAGATGTAAAAGGCTTCAAGTCCTTCTTTTGTAATAATACGATGAACTTCTGTCGTAAAAGATTCAAAACCAACTGATGGATCCAAGACATATGTTTTAAAAACATCTTGATTCTCTAAAATGGGAGGATGAGCTGCAAAACGCATATAAATGACTTTTTTATGTTCTTTTAAACTTACATTGGCAAAAGTTTTGGCATATTCTATATAATCTTCTATGGCATCCACTTGCCAGACAACATTATCTCCAATTCGTAAATAGTTGATTATATTATCCAACCCTTTATGACCTGTACTCGCTTTCTCGAATTTCAACTTTTTCCCTCCTTAGTAAACTTTATCTCTAAATCATACTACAAGTTTTTAAAAAATATAAAAGGGAACACACATAAACTAATTTTATGCATGTTCCCCCATTGGAACGTTCTATTTAAATTTATATTACTACTGAATTTGAGTTTTTAATACTTCTGACGCTTTAGAAAGGGCTTCATCAATCATAGATACGTCCTTTCCTCCGGCCTGAGCCATATTGGGTCGTCCGCCACCACTGCCTCCAGCTACTTTCGCAATTTCTCTGATTAAGTTGCCTGCATGGGCTCCTTTCTTAACGGCATCGTCAGTAGCCATTACAACAAAATTCACTTTATTATCTTTACCGGTAGCAAGCACAATAACGCCAGAACCAATCTTATTCTTTAAATTGTCTCCCATATTTCTTAAGCCATTCATATCGAGTTCATCAAATCTGGCAGTTAATAAACTTACGCCATTTACCTCTATTTTCCCTGATAAAATATCTTGTACAGCTTCTCCAGCCATCTTTGCTCTTAACTGCTCGATTTCTTTTTGATTTTCCTTAGTTTCCGTAATGAGAGATTCTATTTTCTTTAATATACCATCTGGTGAAGTCTTGAGCAACCCTGCAGCTTCTTTAACGTATTTTTCTTGCTGTCTGTAATAATTTAAGGCTGCCTGTCCTGTTAAAGCTTCGATTCTTCTAACCCCAGCTGCAACCCCGGATTCGGAAATAATCTTAAAAGTTCCAATAGCCGCGGTATTGCTTAGATGAGTTCCTCCACATAATTCTATGCTGTAATCTCCCATATTTACCACACGAACAGTTTTACCGTATTTTTCTCCAAATAACGCCATTGCTCCCATTTTTCTTGCTTCATCAATATCGGTTTCACATATATTGATTGGCAGATTTTCAAATACCTTTTCATTCACTTCCTGTTCTACTTTTTGCAGTTCTTCCTGCGTTAAAGGAGCAAAATGAACAAAGTCAAATCGAAGCCTTTCCGGAGATACATGAGATCCTGCTTGTTCTACATGATTACCAAGGATATCTCTTAAAGCCTTCTGAAGCAAATGGGTTGCACTGTGATTTCTTGCTGTTGCCATTCTGTTTGCTTTATTGACTTCCAAATATGCTTTTTCTTCCACGGAAATGGTTCCCTCTACTATTTTTCCTATGTGAGCAAAATTATTGCCGGTAACCTTTATACAATCCGTAATTTCAACTGTTCCATTGGATGTTTTTATGATACCCTTGTCTCCAACTTGTCCACCGCTTTCAGCGTAAAAAGGAGTTTTGTCAACAATAATGGATACTTCCTGGTTGACCTCTGCTGTATCAACAAAGTCATTGTTAACAACTATCGCCCGGATTACAGCATCGGATACAACAAGGGTCTTATATCCTTCAAACTGAGTTGTCCATTCTTTATTAAGATGGGTATATATACTTTCTTCTGAACCCATATAAGTTGTCTCTTCTCTGGCTGCTCTTGCTCTTTCTCTTTGAGCTTCCATTTCCTTTATAAAAGCCTCTTCATCTATTGTAAAGCCTTCCTCTGCTAAAATTTCTTTTGTCAAATCTATAGGGAATCCATAAGTATCATAAAGCTTAAAACATTTTTCCCCTTCCAGAACAGTTTGCTTTGAAGCTTTCAACTCATCGATATAATCTTTCAGGATTTCTAGTCCCTGGTCAATAGTTTCGTTGAATCTTTCTTCTTCTACTGAAAGTACTTTTAAGATGTACTCTTTCTTTTCTTCCAGCTCAGGATATGCATTCTTGGAGGTTTCAATGACTGTAGAAGCAAGTTCTGCTAAGAACAATCTGTTAATGCCTAATAATTTACCATGACGCACTGCCCTTCTAAGCAGTCTTCTGAATACATAGCCTCTTCCTTCGTTAGAGGGAAGGATCCCATCAGATGCCATAAATGTTACTGCTCTCATATGGTCTGTGATGACACGAATAGATACATCTTTTTTGAAATCTGTCTGATATTGCACATTTGCTATTTCACATACATGATCACGAATTGCTTTAACCGTATCCACATCAAATATGGAAGTTACATTTTGCATAATACAAGCAACTCTCTCAAGGCCTGCACCGGTATCAATATTGGGATTGGGAAGAGGATTATAATTTCCTGCTTCATCTTTATCAAATTGAGTAAATACAAGATTCCAGAACTCTACAAATCTGTCACAGTCACATCCTGGTGCACAATCAGGACTACCACAACCATATTCTTCTCCTCTGTCAAAGTAAATTTCTGAACATGGACCACAAGGACCTACACCTATTTCCCAGAAATTATCATCTTTCCCCAATCGAACAATATGATCAGAGCTAACCCCTACCTTTTCATTCCAGATCTTATACGCCTCATCATCTTCTTCATAAACAGAAACATAAAGTCTTTCTACAGGAATTTCCAGAACTTCTGTTACAAATTCCCATGCCCATGGAATGACTTCTTCTTTAAAATAATCTCCGAAAGAAAAGTTTCCGAGCATCTCAAAAAAGGTACCATGTCTGGAAGTTTTACCAACATTCTCGATATCTCCAGTGCGAATACATTTTTGACAAGTTGTTACCCTTTTTCTTGGAGGTTTTTCCTGGCCTGTAAAATATGGTTTTAGAGGTGCCATTCCTGCATTAATTAAAAGCAAACTTTTATCATTCTGAGGTACAAGCGAAAAACTTCCCATTCTCAAATGACCTTTTTCTTCAAAAAAAGACAGATACTTTTCTCTGATTTCATTTAAACCTAAAAACTTCATCCCTTTGCCTCCTTATAATCTTTTCAATCGTTTATTGATTCATCCATCATTTGTGTAATGATATATTCGTCTTCTCCTATCTCAGAGACATTTACAAGCTTTTCTGAATCAAATACATCATCTTGTAGTATATCATGATTTCCCTTTTGAACATAGTATATTTGATATTTATTGCCATTAAAATCCTCAAATATAATCATTTTTTCTTCTTTTATATAATTGATATATTCTTCAACACTTAAATTTTTTTCAGTCATATACTCTGCATGAGGAATGCCCACATATCGAAAATGCCAAGGTTCTGAAATGATCCCTGTAATATCCTTTTTCTCAGGAAGATATCTTAATACAAATCCGTATTTCCAGCTGTTATTGTATAACCATTGTCCCTCAGGGGTATTTTTGAATTCTTCTACAAGAGGATCTGCTGTATTTAATAGCTCTAATGAGGACACATCCAGTGCAAGTCCTGTCTGATGCTCACTGGTTCCAGGAATCGCCACCACTTCAGAAGCTTTTAATTTTGCAGTTTCTAAATCATATTCACTCGAATAATAATTTACCTTTGCATTATACAATTGACTTTGGTAGCTATAAGGCCTATACCCACTCACAGCTCTAAGCCCTGTTATGCCATCATTATTTGCATCTCGAAACAAGTCTATAACTGCTTTATAAGCAGATTCTTGTAATAATATCTCATTTTTGGATGAAGGAACATCATTTACAATATTCACTAAGGTTGAAGGTTCATAATGCTCACTTAAAGTATTCCACTTATTCACCAAAATAAGCTGATCTGTTTTTTGAATTTCTAATTCCTCAAAAATTGAATCCACATCTATTTCTTCCTTGGCATCGCCATCATATTCAACCAAACGTCCATCTATGGGAGAGGTATCCATTGCTTCTCCTCCCTCAGTATCAGATATTTCAACTCTTTGATCTGTATGGTTAAATGCATTTTTAGAATCATCATTCTTTAATCTATATGAATATATAGCAACCAGTATGACTGAAATAAAAACAAACACAAATGCTAACTTTTTACCCATAAATACTCCCCCCTCAAAATAAATACCCCATCCCTACTGGAACGAGGTCTTCAGTAATGTCATCTATAATCTATCTCTACAATTATAAAAAAATATACGAATTTTGTCAATAGAACTCAAATTTGTACAAAAAAAAGGTGTGCTGCGCACACCTTTATCTTAATTCATCTAATAAATCTGTTGCTTTTTCAAGCATCCTTCTGCCATTTTTCATCATTTTACGTCTGCCTCTTTTTGAGGTTGTCATCATTTTAACTCCCATAGCACCTGCAACACCGCCAAGCACCATACCCGCTGTAAACTTATTCAGCATCATAGAAACTCCTTTCAAAATTTTTAGATTGATTTTGGAGATAATTGTAGAATCTCGCATATTTAGTTTGCTATGATGTGGTGTAAAATATTCATTCTTCTAGGGAATGAATAAAAATCCCACTTCTTAGTTTTGGCTCAAACCAAGTGGATTTTGGAGGCATGATTTTATTGGCATCCGCAATATCCATTAAATCTTTTATTGAAGGAGGATATAGGGAAAAAGCGACCTTCATTCCATTTTGTACTCTAATTTCTAGTTCTTTTAAACCTCTTATTCCTCCAACGAAATCAATGTTTTGATCCGTCCTTGGATCTGCAATTCCAAGAATAGGATGGAGCAAATTATTTTGCAAAATGGATACATCCAGTCTTTCCACAGGGTCTTTATCGTTAAAGCTTCCTTCTCTTGCTGTAAGTCTATACCATGTATGATCTATATACATTCCAAACTCATGTTTTTTTCTGGGTTTGTAAAGACTAGATTCTTCAAATTTTTCAACTATAAATTTATCATTTAAAGCTTTTAAAAATTCTTCTTCAGATAAACCGTTTAAATCTTTTACTACGCGATTATAATCCATAATATGAAGCTGGTCATCCGGGAATAAGACAGATAAAAAGAAATTATATTCTTCTTCACCGGTATAACTTCCTTCTTCTCTTCTTTTTAAACCTACTTTAACAGCGGAAGCAGCTCTATGATGGCCATCCGCAATATATAAATAATCTATCTTATTAAAAACATCTTTTATCTGGTCTATCACAGATTGGTCATCAATCATCCAAACAATATGACGAATGTTGTCTTCTGCTGTAAAATCATAAATTGGATCATTGTTCTTCATCCAAAATTCAATCATGTCGTTAATTTCTTTTTTTGAACGATAGGTTAAAAATATTGGTCCGGTGTGGGCATTGCAATAATCTACATGTTTAATTCTGTCCAGTTCCTTATCTTCTCTGGTTAACTCATGTTTTTTTATAATATTGTTTTGATAATCATCAATAGATGTACATCCTACAATTCCAGTTTGCTCTCTTCCATCCATAACTAATTTATATATATAAAAACAGGAGCTTTTATCCTTTATATATATCCCATCATGAATCATTCTGGTTAAATTCTCTCTTGCTTTTTCGTACACTCTTTGATCATACAAATCAATTGAACGGTCTAAATCGATCTCTGCTTTATCCACATGCAGAAAAGAATATGGATTATCTTTTACCATTGATCTCGCTTCTTCGCTACTCATTACATCATATGGAAGAGCTGCTACTTTATGAACCAAATCTTTTCTTGGCCTGAGTGATTTAAATGGTCTTAATACAGCCATAATCTTCCCCCTCTTATCATATATATTATATATTATTATTCCTTAATATTTGACATTTTACAATAATCTTACTTATGTTTCAATCACCAGAAAGAGTTTCTCAGGCACACTCTCCCATCGTGCGTAATTGGCAAAATCGACAAAATACAATATGTGCAAGCATATCCTACTCGGAAGTTTTTTGGCATAAGAAACCCATGTTATAAAAAAACTTCCGTCATATGACGGAAGTTTTAAGCTATTGATCTTACTATACTCTGTCTTTTGGAGTATAGTTTGTGTGTAGGAGATGATGAGCTTTTTCACTCATTGGGTGACCTAAATAAGTTTCATATAACTCTTTAATAGCAGGATTTTCATGAGATTTTCTGATTGGTTTACCTGCATCTTCGCGATAAATTGCTTCAGCGCGTTTTTTGAGAATTTCAAGATTTCCATGATGATATGGCTGTCCGCCACCACCGATACATCCTCCAGGACAAGCCATAATTTCGATCGCATGAAGTTTTCTTGGATTTCCCGCTTTAACTTCTTCAAGAAGTTTTCTTGCATTTCCTAAACCATGGGCAATTCCAATGTTAAGGTCTATATCACCCATTTTTACAGTTGCAACACGAACGCCATCCAGTCCTCTTAATTGTTCGAATTCAACTTTATCCAATTGCTTACCTGTGAACAATTCATAAGCTGTTCTTGTTGCAGCTTCAATAACACCGCCTGTTGTTCCGAAAATTACACCAGCACCAGTAGATTCTCCCAATGGTCTGTCAAAATCTTCATCTTCAAGCTCATTAAAGTCAATATTGGTACGTTTAATTAAATGTGCCAGTTCTCTTGTAGAGATAGAAATATCCACATCAGGATTTCCATCTACTGAGAATTCTTCTCTGGTAGCTTCATATTTTTTAGCTAAGCAAGGCATAATAGAAACAACTACCATCTTATCACGAGGAATTCCTAATTTTTCAGCATAATAAGATTTTGCGATCGCGCCAAACATTTGTTGAGGTGATTTTGCACTGGATGGTACATCCAATAAATCTTGGAACTGACTTTCAATAAAGTTTACCCATCCTGGACAACATGATGTAAGAATTGGAAGTTTTACATCTCTGTCACCATTTAAGAATTTTTTAATTCTGTCTAATAATTCAGTTCCTTCTTCCATAATCGTTAAATCTGCTGCAAAATCTGTATCAAATACATAATCAAAACCTAATCTTCTAAGAGCAGCTACCATCTTTCCAGTAACTAATGTACCAGGTTCATAGCCAAATTCTTCACCTAATGCAACTCTAACAGCCGGAGCAGTTTGAACAACAACAACTTTGTCCGGATTTGCTAACGCTTCTACTACTTTCCATGTATTATCTTGCTCAGTTAATGCTCCTACAGGACATACAGCAACACATTGTCCGCAATGAGTACATACTGAATCTTCAAGATTTACTTCAAATGCCGGCGCTACAACCGCATTGAATCCTCTGTTTACTCCAGACAGCGCGCCTACTGTTTGTACTTCATTACACATAGTTTCACAACGTCTGCACATAATACATTTATCCATATCGCGGATAATGGATTTGGAAGCATCTTTTCTATAGGTGGATTGTGCACCATCTTTAAAACGAACTTCTCTAAGTCCAAAGGTTTCCGCTAAGTTTTGAAGTTCACATTGTCCAGATTTTGGACAAATCAAGCAATCTTTCGGATGGTCGGATAATAATAATTCTAATACAACTTTTCTCGCATTCAATACACGAATTGTATTGGTTTTTACCACCATTCCATCAAACACCGGTGTCGCGCAAGCAGGAGCTAAATTTCTTCTTCCTTCTACTTCAACAACACAGATTCTACAGGAAGCGGCTTTATTAACCATTTTTATATCATGTAAATCAAGATGGCATAATGTTGGAATATGAACTCCTACTTTTTGCGCTGCTTGTAAAACCGTACTTCCTTTCGGAACTTCCACCTGTTTACCATCTATCGTAACTTTAACATCTGACATTGGTTTTACACTCCTTTTCTTTATTTCTTAATAATTGCGCTGAATTTACACTTTTCAAAGCAAGCGCCACATTTAATACATTTGTCTTGATCGATCACATGGGTTGATTTTACTTTGCCAGAAATTGCACCTACAGGACATACTCTTGAACAAGCTGTACAACCAATACATTTGTCTTCAAGAATGAAATATCTAAGAAGTGCACTACATTGTCCGGCAGGACATCTATGTTCTTTTACATGGGCAACGTATTCATCCCAGAAAGTATCGATAGTAGACAATACTGGGTTTGGAGCGGTTTGTCCCAATCCACATAATGCCGTATCCTTAATAATCTGGCTTAATGATTTTAATGTTTCAAGGTCTTCCATGGTTCCTTTGCCTTCAGTGATTTTGGTTAATAATTCAGACAAACGCTTTGTTCCTACTCTACAAGGTGTACATTTACCACAGGATTCATCTTCAGTAAATTCCAGATAGAATTTTGCAACGCTTGGCATACAGTTGTCTTCATCCATAACAATCATACCACCGGATCCCATCATGGAACCTTTTTCAAGTAAGTTGTCAAAATCAATCGGTGTATCCAAATCTTTCTCTGTTAAGCATCCACCAGATGGTCCTCCAGTTTGAACTGCTTTAAATTTCTTACCGCCTTTAATTCCTCCGCCGATATCAAAAATAACTTCTCTTAAGGTAGTTCCCATAGGAACTTCGATGAGTCCAACATTGTTAACTTTACCTGCCAATGCAAAAACTTTGGTTCCTTTTGATTTTTCGGTACCAATAGAACTGAACCAATCAGCACCTTTTAAGAGAATTACAGGAACATTAGCAAAAGTTTCTACGTTATTAACATTGGTTGGTTTACCCCAGAAACCAGATTCTGCTGGGAATGGAGGTTTCGTCGTAGGTTCTCCTCTTTCTCCTTCCATGGAGTGAATAAGAGCTGTTTCCTCACCGCATACGAAAGCTCCTGCACCGTATTTTATTTCAATATCAAAGTCAAATCCTGTTCCTAAAATATCTTTTCCAAGTAATCCGTATGCTCTTGCATCTTCAATAGCTTTTTTAAGACGTCTTACTGCCAATGGATATTCCGCACGGATGTAAACTAATCCTTGGGATGCACCTATAGCATAACCACAGATTGTCATAGCTTCTACAACGGAGTGAGGGTCTCCTTCTAAGATAGAACGGTCCATAAAAGCCCCTGGGTCTCCTTCATCGGCATTACATACAACATATTTTTGATCAGATTGATTTTTATGTGCAAATTCCCATTTAAGTCCTGTTGGGAATCCACCGCCACCTCTTCCTCTTAATCCGGATTTTTTCATTTCTTCAATAACGGATTCAGGTGTCATTTCAGTTAATGCTTTTCCTAAAGCTTGATAACCGTCTCTTGCAATATACTCATCTATATTATCAGGATCGATAAATCCGCAGTTTCTTAAAGCAATTCTCATTTGCTTTTTGTAGAAATCCATATGCTTAGAGTCTTCGATGGATTGATCCGTAGCTGGTTCTTTATATAATAATTGATCTACTTTTCTTCCTTTGATTAAATGTTCTTTAACAATAACTTCAGCATCTTCAGGTTTAACTTGTACATAAAAAGTATTATCAGGAAGAATTTTTACGATAGGTCCTTTTTCACAAAAACCAAAACATCCTGTTTTTAAAACCTGAACATCATTTTCCATTCCATTTTCTTTTAATAAAGCCTTTATATTATCAACGATCTGTGTGGAATTAGAAGAAATGCAGCCTGTTCCACCACAAACCAAAACATGCATTTTATACTTGGACATTATGAAAGCCTCCTTTTACAATTACTCATCCACTGTTTTATGACTCACAGGTATGATTCCGTCTAATAGTTCGCCATTTTTCACATACTTTTCTACTATTTCCTTAGCTCTTTCTACGGTTACTTCCCCAAATACCACTGGTTCTTCTCCCGGAATAGTAACTTCTATTGTAGGCTCTGCATAACAATATCCCATGCAGCCAGTTTGAGATATAACTACATTATCTAATTTTTCATTGGCAACAATATCAACTAATGCATTCATAACTTCTCTAGCTCCTGACGCTATTCCACAGGTTGCCATTGCCACACGGATCTGAACTAATTTTTCCATGTTGTCGCCTTTTTCTCTTATATCCACTTTTGATTTAAATTGCTCTCTTAATTGCTTTAATTCATCTAAAGATTTTATTTTAGCCATAACATTCCCTCCCCAATAACCTATTCATACTCTTTAAGAATTGATTTTACTTGGTCCGGAGTAACACGACCATATACTTTTTCTCCAACTAAAACTACGGGAGCCAATCCGCATGCCCCTACGCAGCGCAGTGCATCCAGCGAAAAGTTTCCATCAGCCGTTGTTTCTCCTACTTCAATATTTAATTCTCTTTTAAACTCATCTAAAACTTTATCAGCACCTCTAACATAGCAAGCTGTTCCCATACAAACAGATATTGGGTATTTTCCTTTAGGAATCATGGTGAAGAATGAGTAGAAGCTTACAACACCATATACTTTAGATACAGGTATGTTCAACTTCTTTGCTACAAACTGCTGTACTTCCTTTGGAAGGTATCCAAAAATCTCTTGAGCCCTATGTAATGCAGAGATCAGAGCTCCATTTTTATCACTTAGTTCGTCAATAAATTGTTCTAACTCACGGAAACCGCGTTCAGACAATTCGTTTGTGCAATTTGCACAATTAGCCATTTTTATTCCCCCTTCAAGTATATGAAATTAAATTAGGCATAATCAAATTTCGATTTCATAAAGAAGCCGAATTGATTAGCAAAAAAAAATATGTTATTAGCACAACTATGAAGTTAGCACACTTTCAACTTCATTGTCAATATTATAACATAAATCTTTATAAATGTACAAACCTTTCATATTAATAATTTAATAACTTGACTTATAGATTTTGATTCTAATTCGATAAACTGCTCTCTTTCAGAAATATCTTGCAAATAATGCGCATCCGAAGACCGGATCACATTGTATTGACTGTATTTTAACTTAGCTTTTTCTAAATCTGCATTCTTTGAAACTTCAAGTGTATGAACATCTAAATCTTCTGGAATCCATCCTAAATTTGATAAAATACTATAAGATGAACGGTCTATATGAGCAGGAACAGCAACTCCACTAAAGGCTCTAACATACTTTACTACGTCGTAAACACTTAATGAAGTTGCAGTTAAAAGTAATCTTTTGTTTTCTCCAATAATATCATCTTGCTCATTAAGAATTAGTTGCTCTCCAAAGATACTCACTCTATTTTCCAGGGGCGGTAAATGTTTATAAACCAAGTCTTGCATCTGATATGCCGAAACGAGATCGGGAAATAGACAAACCACGTGTATTTCTTCAGATGTCTCAACTTCCATCCCTGGGATAACAATAAGTTCTGTCCCTTCCGCTACTTTCATGACTGCTTTAACATTTTCACAGGAATTGTGGTCAGTAATAGCGATAATATCTAATTCTTTTAACAATGCCATGTTCACGATATTATTGGGGGTCATATCGTTATCCCCACAGGGTGAAAGGGCCGTATGAATATGGAAATCATAAGCATATTTCATTGCTAAGATATTCCTATTTCGGTTAGTTTTTTCACAAGCTGGTATGCATTGATCTCTGAAGAGAATACAGGAATGTCTTCTTCATTAGCTTTTTCGATAGTATCCTGATCTATGTGAGCACCCTCTGCAATAATAATGCAAGATAAATTTAATAATGACGCAATGGCTATAATATTCACGTGACTTTGAATAGTAATCCAAGCTGCCCCTGGTTTCGCATTGGCCATCACCCAGCTTAATAAGTCTCCAACATATCCTGTTGTAATCTCCTTATCCAATCCATTTTCCCCTGCAACTATGGATAATCCAAGAGTTTTCATTAATTCTCTTACGGTCATTTCATCACTTCCTAATCATCATTTTTTCTAAAAGCCGGAGGCAACTTCTGTGAAAGATTAACCATGGCTTCTGCCATTTCCCTAACTTTTTGTCTTAACATAAAAATGCAGTCTTCAATATTTGCATTGCCTCTTACAATATCTTCAGCCAGAGCTCTGCAATTTGGTGCACCACAGGAGCCACAATCAATCTGCGGAAGGGTATCGTATATTCCCTCTAATTCTTCCAGCTTTTTGATTGCCTTCTCCATATCTTCATCCAATGTCATAACTGGCTTTGAATTCACTGGATTATTCCATATAAGATTGGAGTCGCTGATTAATTGCTCCTTATCATCTTGTTCTTTTAATGTCGCTGAATGACGTAAAAGCTTTTTAAGATGATTTTTGGCTACAAAACTGTTTTCGACAGTCAATGGCCCTCCTAAACACCCTCCATGACAAGCTAATGCTTCAATAAAATCAACATCTATAAGTTTTCCGTTTTCTACCTTTTCCAAGATTTTATTAACATTTTCTATACCATCAACAGCTATGTAATTATCAATGCCTAAAAATTCTCCTTCACCGCCAGACATAGCCCATCCAATCCCATTGCTGGAGCTTTGTCTGAGAATTTCTGGATGCTCGATTTTTTTTAATACTGGGATAAGCTTCATATATACATCCTTAATTGAAAGTACTTTATCAACAGAAGATTTATCAAAACCTATGGGATTTCTTACATTCGTAGCTTTCGCAGCGCAAGGACTTATAAAAAATACACCTATATCTTTTTCATTGATTCCTTTCCTGACTAAATTGGCTTTGACCTCTCTTGCTGCAACCTCCATGGGAGAAATAATTGGAAGTATATGATGAATCAATTCAGGAAATCTTATTTGAATGAAACGGACGATCGCTGGACAAGCAGATGATATAACCGGCTTAGGGATCGCATTGGTTTCTAATATCTTTTTAGAAGCCGCCGTTACAATTTCTGCACCTCTGGCGACCTCATAAATTTCATCAAATCCAAGCTTTTTAAGCCCTGTTAAAATAATATTTATATCCAATATATCCTTAAACTGCGCATATAAAGTAGGTGCAGGTATCGCAACTTTATATTTAAATTCCGAAAAACTGTCCAAAGTATCGGTTACTGCTTTTTTGGCATGATTGGTACATACCCTTATACACAAACCACAATCAATGCAACGTTCACTAATAATTTTAGCCTTACCGTTTCTTACTCTTATGGCTTCCGTTGGACATCGTTTAATACAATCCGTACATCCCCTGCACTTCTCTTCCTGGAGAGTCACGGAGTGTAAACATTCCCACATTTAATCACCTTCTCCGACTTTCTCTCTTAAATGTATACTGTAATTTCTACCGTTGTCCCCTTACCGACTTCTGATGTTACTTTTAAATTGTCACTATATTTTTTCATATTCGGAAGTCCCATACCTGCGCCAAACCCTAACTCACGAACTTGCTCAGAAGCAGTAGAATACCCCTCCTGCATCGCCAAATCAATATCAGGTATTCCAGGACCTGTATCTTTTAAAACGATGTATACTTTTTCAGGAGTAATCTCGACGTCAATAGTCCCCCCATTGGCATGAATAACCATATTGATTTCAGCTTCATACATTGCAATTGCTATTTTTCGAATAATTTCAGGAGCAATTCCCAACTGCTTCAATACTTTTTTTACTTGACTTGAAGATTCCCCTGCTAAAGTAAACTCATCTCCATCTACTTTGAAACTAAGGTTCATAGTTTAGTTTTCCTCCGCTTTTTCTTCTTTTCCTGTTAGCCCATTACTGTACAGCAAACCACAAGCGATATATAATGGATGCTGAGTGGCCAAAATAACCATTTTTTTCGATTCTGCCAGTTCAAGAACATCTTGCGTAACTTTCTTTCCTCTTACAAAAACAATTGCTTTAATATCCATCATTTCTGCCGTTCGAATTACTTGGGGATTTACAAGCCCTGTCAAAAGCACTATTTTTTCTTTTACAAAGGCAAGAACATCACTCATCAAGTCAGAACCACAAGCCAAAAAAACTTCTCTGTCTAAACGATCTTCACCTACTAAAACTTCTGCATTGAGAATCTCTTTTACTTCCCTTAACTTCATACCCTTTCCTCCATTTGCAATTGAAAACTTAATTTTAAAAATTTTTATTTTAAACATTATTATATCAGATAGAATAATTTTTGTGGAGTTGAAAAATAGCTTCTCCAGGAAGTACAATTTTAAATAAATTCTTGTTAGGAAAATTAAAGATCTTCACCCGCCCGATATTTTTAAAAGGCTTCTTAATTCTTTTCATTCCTAAACCATATTTAAGGAAACGTTCTTTTTGATCAATTAAAAGTAATCTTTGATAAAGCCAGGGATTTCTTCTGGGAGGATTTTGATCTTCCATTAACTTCTTAATGCTCCCTCCAATCCAAATAGAGCCTGGGTTGGAAATTTCTATCTTATGGCTGTCAATCGTAACTACGATTTCTCGCGTCATGTCCCAGTAATCCCTGTGAACAACTGCATTGCATAAAGCATCATAAATCGATTGAACCGGATAAGATGAGTCTTTGAAAAAAGATGCAATAAGTTCTTCCGAACTATCCAACATTTTTAAAAGATTCCCTCTGATCGCATAACCTTGTCCATTATATTCTATTTTTATACCTGTATGTGGAAGATAATTTTGAGGATACCTTCCGAATAGCAAAAGGCCTCCCATTGTAGGATGATATGTAGATCTCTCAGACTCTCTCCCTATGATCCCCAATCCTTCTAGCAAAATAAGTCGATTTTCTTCAGGAATCACTCCGTTTCCTAAGATATGCTTTTTTATAAGAGTATCATCCAGTTCACTGAGTGGAACTTTTCTGCAAACGATCTGCTCTGAACTTGATAATCCATTTTCCTGAAGCATGTTTGCTATCTCATGTCTTCTGGCAATATCCGTTGTCGAGCCTCTGCGAATATAAAAAGTTCCTGTCTGCCTTACCTGATGAGGACGCTGATCGCTTTTAAAAATTGTAATAACAGCAATATTTTTTTGCCTGTAATTCACCACGTCTACTCTTATGGGAACCGGAGGATCACAGCGGTTACATATAATCTGCTGAATTTTTTCTTCATTAAAAGGCTCTAAATTAACCCCAACGATTTCCTTTGATTTATCTTTGACGCCATAAACAATGTAGCCTCTTCCTCCATTGGTATTGGCAATTGCACAAACATCTTTAACAAATTCCTTTTTGGCCGATTCTGTGTCCAATTGAAGCTTCTCTTTAAAATCCAGTTTAAATCCTTCCGGCTGACTAAGCAATTGCTCTAGTTTTTTTATGTCCACTTCCGATCACCTTCTTAAGATCATCTTTAACTATTCCTATGCTTAAACATTAATAAATATTTTTTGATTACCCAATATCAAAAAAATTTTATAATTAATTATATTGTATATAAAAAATTACTGCAGTAGAAGAACGCATTTTTCTGAGTTCATATTTTATTGTAATTGATAGATATAATAACCTTCCTCATCTATGATTTTAGTAAAGTTATTATCAAGATATTTCTTATATTCACCATTGTCATTGGCAATCCAGCCTTTCATCGGAACAAAATATTTCGCTCCATTTTTAATATAATAGTCTATCTCTTCTACAGGGTCCTTAGGAATATAGTCGTAATATTTTATATTAGCTCTCCAGCCCTTTCTCTCACAAGCATTCAGCAAAGCAGGATCAGGTGTTCCTACAACAATTAAATCTTCTTTTTCTGTATATTTTTTAACCATATTGGCTTGTTTAATGATTTCAGTTTTTTCAATATAGAATGGTACCAAGCTGATATAAGCAGAATAACCGACCCATATCATAATTAATGTCATCCATACTCCTCCATATTTATGTCTCCAAATCATATTTAATGGTTTAGATGCCATCAATGCAATCAGCGGACCAACAAATATCAAGTAGTAATATAAACGAATCACTGCAACAATCAAAATCAATTCCAAAGCCATGGCTCCTGCCCAAATCCCGATAGGAAATTCATCTTTCCAATTCATCAAAATCAATCCGATTACAGACAAGCATAATAATTGCAAAGTATAGCCTTGAGGAAGTTTATCCCGAAAAAATTCCATGGCTTCTCTCGTAAAGAAATCCTGAAAAAATCTTACAAAAATATGTTTTTGGGCAATATCATTTACAAATTTGAATTCTGCAATGTTTTTGATCCAATGAAAATACAAATAAGGTGTCCCAAGAGAAATAATCCCAAAGCAATATAATTCCCAAACCTTAAAAATTTTCATTTTATATTTATGTATTGCCATCGCTAACATGGGTATACCAATAAAAATCGTAGGGATCTTTTGAGAAATGGCCAAAGCAGTAAAAATTGAAGCAAGAAAAATATACTTTCTCTGTACTTTTTCAATCCAGACAACAAAGAAGTAAAAAGCCCCCAAATAAAAAAATAATGCCGAAGATTCAGGCATAATTGCGCGGGAGAAGAAGATGTTTATTGGAAAAATACCATAAAGAAGAAGAGCTATTCTGGATTGCTCTATTGAATAATATTTTCTGGCAATTAAATATAAAAAAACACAAGAACCTATAAAAAATGAAATTGGAACAATTCTGGCAAGCATATATTTATACCCAAAACATTTATACAAAATGGCAATCAGAAATGTGGTGACTTGGAATTCTAATTGAACATAATTTGGCATCGGTCCATCGTAATTAAATTGGGGATAAAAAATATTAAATCTGTGTTCAATAAAATTACGGGCAATGGATTCTGTATCAGATTGCCTCCACCTTTCTCCTTGTTCATAGGGAGATTGATTAATATATGGAATTCTAAGACATAAAATCAGACAGATAATAATAAACGTGATTAGTTTTTCTCTTATCTTAGACATAAACCACCCAAACCCCCAAAACGATTAAAACTGTTCCAAGAATTTTACGTAACGAAATTTCTTCTCCAAGCAAAAAAACAGACATAATCATGATGATAATATAATTTAAACTAACCAAAGGATAACTATAGCTTAACTCATTTTTCGTGAGTACCTTAATCCACAATAGAAAACTCACTGAAAAAAGTATGATTCCTAATATAATTTGAGGTATTTTTATAATATGAATTATATCTTTCGGTAACGTCTTAAAGGAAAACGGCAGTTCTCCTAATTGATCCGCTCCGACTTTTAATATGACCTGACCAATTGCCCCCAAAAAAACCGATAATAAAGCAACCCATATATTCTTCATAATAACCTCCATGTATGTATATTTCATTTTATCTTTGCCCTGCTTTCTTTAAAGTTGGTTTCCGTACTCTGCGCAACAAATCAAAATAGCCTTTAATGGTCTGGGCAACTTTCATTTTGCTTTGGCTGTCTTTTAAGTGATACTCGAGCATCAATGGATATTCGGCCGCTTTTATACCGATTTTGCTAAAACGGGCTAAAATTTCCGCCATACAGTCAAATCCGTTTGTCGTGATGAGTTGATTTTGATACAAAGCCATCGATTGACGTAAATAACCTATACGATATACTCTAAAGCCTGAAGAATAATCATTGATATTTTTAATATTGAAAAATAATTTAAAAAAATATTTCGCTCCCCTGCTATAAATTCTTCTTATAATAGGTACTCCAATCTCCTTTCCCCCTTCTGCAAAACGAGAAGCAATAATAAGATCTAATCTTTCTTCATTCATCTTCTTAATCATGTCTATAATATGGGAAGGATTATGAGTATTATCTGCATCCATTGTAACGAGAAGATCTTCATCATTGGCATACTTTATGACAGTGTGAAACAATGTATTAATGGCAGCACCTAAGCCTCGATTGGTCTCATGATGAATAGAACGAATATAATCATACTTTTTGCTGTACTCATCTAAAACTCTTCTTGTTCCATCTGTACTTCCATCATTAATTACAATCACTTCTAAAGGTTGGTCAATAGATTCACGGACATATTGAATTTTTTCCAAAACTGCCGGAAGTGCTTTTTCTTCATTATATGCAGGAAGACCGATAAATACTTTAGAATTCATTGATGCCCTTCTTTCTTTATACTTTTCTTTAATTTATTCTGTTCACTATTTTTCATTTTTATGAATAAAAAAAAGCACTTTCCTTGATTGATATACTATCTCTTAAGGAAAAGTGCTTATAATTCATATTTTAGTTCTTGTCAAATGAATATTGATTAATAGATCATGCAGCCTTTCAAAAATTAAACCTGCTACAAACCATGCCGGAGCATAATCTAAACGAATAAAACCATTTATTGAATACGGGGTTCCGCTGTAATCCCAGGGACAAACTCCTATAAGCATTTGCAGAGCCCAACCGGTAAAATATTCTATAAAAAAGATTAAAACGGTGTATACACCTCCTCGGATGATAACCGGCCAGCTTCTCATTTTATTATGAATTGGTTCAAAGAAAATAGCTAATCCATATATTGGGAACATCCAAATATATGTTCCACCTTCTAAAACAATATTTCCCTTTAATAAAGAACCTAAACCTGTCCAAATAATTTCCAAACACCATCCAGCTAATCCATATATAATAAATCTTTTTTTCATATGGATTATTTTGTTCCAAAATAATTATAAATATTTATAATGAAGCTTTTCCCAATTTATCTTCTCTTCAGCAATTCATTGCAAAGGTCTTCCCATTGAACACCTGTTTGCACCATAACAACCATCAAATGATACAGAAGATCAGATATTTCATAAGTAATTTCTGCTTTGTCATTATTCTTTGATGCAATAATCACTTCTGCAGTTTCTTCTCCTACTTTCTTTAGCATTTTATCAATTCCCTTATCAAAAAGATAATTTGTATAAGAACCTTCTTTAGGATTCTTTCTTCTGTCCACTATCACATCATATATTTGTTGTAAGACTTCAAATTTATCTTGATTTTGATCTTTGGCTTCTTTTTCGACCAATTCATTATTTTTAAGAGAGCGATAAAAGCAAGTACGATTGCCTGTATGGCATGCAGCTCCTATCTGTTCAACTTGGATTAAAATTGCATCTAAATCGCAATCAAAAGAAATCTCTTTTACTTTTTGAAAATGTCCGGAAGTTTCCCCTTTAAGCCATAACTTTTGCCTGCTTCGGCTATAATAATGAACATTTCCAGTTTCTAAAGTTTTTTGCAGTGCTTCTTTATTCATATAAGCAACCATTAGCACTTCTTTTGAATATATGTCTTGAGTAATTGCAGGGACTAATCCCTGGGCATCATATTTTATATCATCGATGATCTCCATATTATTCAGTCCTCCTGTTTATAAACTATAAGTTATATTCTAACTGGTACATTTTTTCTTTTAAGATATTCTTTTAGATCTTTAATTTCCATTTCTTTAAAGTGAAATAAGGAAGCAGCCAATGCTGCATCCGCCCCACCCTCTGTTAATGCCTCATAGAAATGCTCCATCGTACCTGCTCCACCAGAAGCAATAACAGGAATAGAAACGGCTTGAGAAATAGCTTTGGTTAGCTCTAAATCGTATCCTGCTTTCGTTCCATCACAATCCATGCTTGTTAAAAGTATTTCTCCAGCTCCTCTTTTTTCTGCTTCTATTGCCCATTGTACAGCATCTTTTCCAGTATTGACACGACCTCCGTTTAAATATACGTCCCAACCAGTATTATCTTTTCTTTTTTTTGCATCAATTGCCACTACAACACATTGATTTCCAAAGCGTTCTGCTGCTTCTGTAATAAGCTCTGGTCGCTTTAAAGCAGCAGAATTGACAGAAATTTTATCTGCTCCTGCACTTAAAATGTTTCTAAAATCATCGATACTTCTAATACCCCCTCCAACAGTAAGAGGTATAAATACTTTTTCTGCTGTTTTTGCAACAACATCGATCATAATTCTTCTGTCATCTGATGAAGCAGTAATATCCAAAAACACAATTTCATCTGCCATAGCTTCATTGTAAGCTGCAGCAATCTCAACAGGATCTCCTGCATCTACTAAATTTACAAAATTAACACCTTTAACTACCCTTCCATTGTTAACATCTAAGCAAGGAATGATTCGCTTTGTATGCATCATCTCACCTCGATTCAAATCGCTGAATTGCCTGTGCTAAGTCTATAGTCCCCTGATAAAGTGCTTTTCCAATAATAACGCCTTCTGCACCAATTTGGCTTACCTTCTCTAAATCCGATAAAGCAGCTACCCCTCCAGAAGCAATAATATCCATATCAGTTTTATCAATTAAATCTTTCGTAGCTTCAATATTGACGCCACAGAGCATGCCGTCTTTAGAAATGTCGGTATAAATGATCGTTTTAACACCGATTTTTTTCATTTGAAGACATAAGTCCACTGCTGATACATCGCTTAATTCTTCCCAACCTTCTACAGCAACTCTACCGTCTTTGGCATCTATTCCAACAACAATTCTCTCAGAACCAAAGAGCTTGATTGCTTCTCTCACTAAATCCGGGTTTTTAACTGCTGCAGTCCCGATAATCACCCTATTCACTCCTAAAGACAGTCTGTCTTTGATGGAATCAATTGATCTGATCCCTCCTCCGGTTTGAACAGGCACATTCATATTTTTAACAATTTCTTTGATGACATTTTTATTGGCCTCTTCTCCTGATAATGCTCCGTCTAAGTCCACAATATGAATAAATGAAGCTCCTTTTTTTACCCACTCTTTTGCCATATCAACCGGATTATCGCTGTATACTGTTACATGATCAAATCGCCCTTGAGAAAGTCTTACGCATTTTCCACCTTTTATATCAATCGCTGGATAAATTCTCATTCTTTAATCCTCCAAAATTTTTTAATATCTTAAGGCCTATATTACCACTTTTTTCAGGATGAAATTGAGTTGCATATATATTTTTATTTTGTGCCGCCACTTGTATTTCCTTGCCATAAAAGGTTGTTGCAGATACAACCGAAGCATCCGTTTCCAAGTGATAGGAATGCACAAAGTAAACATAAGGTTCTTCCGGCAGTCCTTCAAATAAGGGTGCTCGTTTTTCAATCTTTAAGGAATTCCATCCTATATGAGGAACTTTAACGGTATTAGGAAGCTTTACGATATTTCCTTTTAATAATCCCAACCCCTGATACTCACCATATTCATAACTTTTTTCAAAAATCAGGTGCATACCCAGGCAAATTCCTAAGAATGGTTTCCCATCTTCTACTGCCCTATAAATCTCTTCATCCAGTCTTTTTTCCTGTAAAGTTTTAATGGCATCACGAAATGCTCCAACCCCCGGAAGAACAACTTGATCTGCTTTACGTATTTCTTCTTTATTTTCAGTAACCTGTGCTTCATATCCTAAAAATTCAAAAGCTTTCTGGACACTTCTCAGATTTCCCATACCATAATCAATAATTGCAATACTCATATCACACCTCCAAAATGCCTTTGGTAGAAAGCACTCCCTCAATTCTGGCATCTAACTGTGTGGCTTCATCCAATGCCTTCCCAAATGCTTTAAACATCGCTTCAATGATGTGATGATTATTTTTTCCGCTTAAGACTTTTATATGAACATTCAGTCCTCCATGAATACATACTGCTCTAAAAAACTCTTCCACTATCTCTGTATCCATTTCTCCAACTTTTTCCACAGTAAATTGTGCATCAAACCCCAGATATGGGCGGCCAGACAGATCGATGGCGCACAACACCAAAGCATCTTCCATAGGTAAAATCATGGAACCATACCTTTTGATACCTTTTTTATCTCCCAGAGCTTTAGCAATACACTGTCCCAGAACGATGCCTACATCTTCTATGGTATGATGGCAGTCAACTTCCAAATCCCCTTTGGCTTCAACATTTAAATCGATGAATCCATGTCTGGATATATGAGTTAACATATGGTCAAAAAAACCAATACCCGTTTTTATATGAGAGATCCCCGAACCGTATAAATTGATAGACATTTTAATATCTGTTTCGTTAGTTTTTCTATGAACCTGAGCTTTTCTTTCAAGCATTTTATATTCTCCTTTACTGATCTCATAGAATTTACCGACACTTACCTGATCTAAATGATGATGCTTTTTAAAACCTTCAATAATTTTTCGTTTTGTTCTTTAGTTCCTACAGTAATCCTAAGTAATAACGTTCCTTCACAGACACCAAAGGAACGCACAAAGATTTCTTTTTTCTCTAATTGATTGGCCAGCTCAGAATTCTGAGTTTCAATTAAGATAAAATTGGCATCAGAATCAAAAACTTTAATATTGGGAATTTTTCTTAATTCCTTGATTAAATACTCTCGTTCAGTTTTAAGGTAATCTATTCTTTCTCGATTGACTTTTTCGTCTTGTAATACCCATGTTGCTATTTTTTGAGAAAGCACATTGAGATTATAAGGGGGTTTCGTTAAATAGATAGCATCTATGATCTCCCTGTCTCCAATACCATATCCTACTCTAAGGCCCGCCAATCCATAGGCTTTTGAGAAAGTTCTAAAGACTACCATGTGAGGATATTTCTCTATAAGAGGAATCATAGTTTCATTAGAAAATTCGCCATAAGCTTCATCAATAAGAATAGGACATTTCACATTTTGGGCAATTTCCTCAATTTGCCTGGTTGGAAGCAGATTACCTGTAGGATTATTTGGAGTGCATAAAATGAGTATTTTAGAATTGTACTTATTACACGTTTTAATGATCTCGGAAACAGGATAGGTATAATCCTCATTCAATTTAACTTCTATCGGTACCCCGTGATTTAAAATAGTTGTGGAGCGATACATGCTGAACGAAGGATCAGGTATTACAACCCTGTCCCCCGGTTCCAGAAACACTTTCATCATACAGTCAATAAGCTGGTCTGAACCTACTCCACAGATTACATTTTCCACATTAACTTTCCAAAAAGAAGCCAGAGCTTCTCTTAATTCTGTCGAATCCGTGTCCGGATAGAGGTTGAGATTTTCTTCCTTTTCAATCCATTGGATCAATTTACTTTTTACATTCTCACTTAGAGAAAAAGGACTTTCATTGGCATCCAACTTAATCTTCTGAGGTCTGAATGCTGCATGATAGGGTTTAAATTCTCTCAGCTCTTTCCTTATATAGTCTTTAAGCATTTTCAAACCTCACTCTCACTGAATTCGCATGAGCCGTTAATGCTTCAGCTTCTGCAAAAATAATGATATCATCACTTAGTTCTTTTAAAGCCTCTTGCGGAAAGAAGATCACACTGGATTTTTTCATAAAATCATCTACATTAAGAGGAGAGAAAAATTTAGCTGTTCCACTGGTAGGAAGAACATGGTTAGGCCCTGCCATATAGTCCCCTAGAGGCTCTGGCGAATAATGTCCTAAAAAGATTGCCCCTGCATTTTTAATTTTAGGCAGTAAAGAAAGTGCCTCCCTGGTGCAGACTTCCAAATGTTCTGGTGCAATCTTATTGCTGATTTCTATGGCTTCATCTATGGTATTAACGATGATAATAGCCCCAAAATCTTTTAAAGAGTTTGTGATAATTTCTTTTCGAGAAAGCTTTTCTGTTTGTCGAATCAATTCATCTTTTACAGCATAAGCTAATTCCTTACTGGTTGTTACAAGAATGGATGAAGCCAATTCGTCATGCTCTGCCTGGGATAACAAATCTGCAGCAACGAATACTGGATTTGCACTGTCATCTGCCACCACCAGAATTTCACTGGGCCCTGCGATGGAATCAATACTTACATGGCCAAATACAGTTCTTTTAGCCAGAGTGACAAAAATGTTTCCGGGTCCTACAATCTTATCAACCTTAGGAATGGTTTCTGTTCCGAAAGCCAGGGCTGCAACTGCCTGAGCTCCTCCTATCTTATATATTTCTGTAACACCACTGATCTTAGCAGCTACTAATACGCCTGGATTAACACTACCATCTTTTTGAGGAGGAGTTACCATTACAATTCTTTTTACTCCTGCAACCTGTGCCGGAATAACATTCATAAGTACTGAAGAAGGATAGGCAGCTTTACCTCCGGGTACATATACTCCAACGCTTTCCATAGGCATTACCATTTGACCTAATATGGTTCCTTTTTCATCCGGTGCAATCCAACTGTTTCCTTTTTGTTTTTCGTGAAAAGATCTAACCCTGTCAGCTGCTTTTTGAAGAATGGATATTAATTTTTCATCCAGTTTTTTATAAGCTTCCTGAATTTCATCTTCTGTGACTTTGATCGTTTGGGATGTCAAAGATACTTGATCAAATTGACGAGTATAGTCTAAAACTGCTTCATCCTTATTATTGCGTACATTGTCTATGATATCATCCACTATATCCTGTACATTTTTAAAATTCAGCTGGGATCTTTTCAACAATTCCTCTATAAAAATTTCAGCTTTATAATCCTGATTATCTATTATTCTTATCATTTTCTCACCCTATTCATTGATTACTTTTTTTGCTTTTTCAATAAGATCAGTTATTCGATCGTATTCCATTTTCATGCTTACACGATTGACCACCATTCTGGCAGATAAAGGACATATCTCTTCTAACACAAATAACCCGTTTTCCTTTAAAGTACTTCCAGTTTCAACGATATCAACGATCACTTCTGCCAATCCAACAATAGGCGCCAATTCTACAGAACCGTTTAGTTTAATGATTTCTACAGTTTGCTGCTTTTTATGATAAAAATAATCACTGGCTATATTGGGATATTTGGTGGCTACCCGCAATAAATCCTGACCGCTTTCCAATTTTTCTTTCATTTCTTTTGGACCTGCTACAACCATACGACATTTCCCAAAGCCTAAATTGAGTACTTCATATAAATTCCTTTTTTCTTCTAACAGGGTGTCTTTTCCTACCACCCCTATATCTGCTGCCCCGTATTCTACATATGTAGGTACATCCGTAGCCTTTGCCAAAAAGAATTTGAGTTTTAATTCTTCGTTAGTAAAAATTAATTTTCTCGATTTTTCTTTCATTTCCTCGCAAGTAAAACCAATAGACTCAAGTAGTTCCATGGTTTTATCCGCTAATCTTCCTTTGGCCAGGGCAAATGTTAAGTATCTCATTCAGTCTCCCCCTTATCTGCCTTTTGAATCAATTCTTCCACAGTCGTCCTTATGGTTTGATTAGTCATTAAGTTAATAAGCTGTACATTTTGATCATCTTCAAAGTATAATATTCCTCCTATGTTCTTTGAGCGGGCATACTTTTTATTTTGTTCTATATCTCCATGAATTAAACTATTTTCAATATACATGCCCTGGCTTCTAAGGAGGTCTCCAGTCATTAATGCTTGCTTCCTTCCTTTTGGTTCATAAACCAGAAGGGTATCTACTTTCCAGACAGGTATCTCTATTTTTTGCCTGTTAATGGCATTCATAAGTTGTTCTACAGTAATTCCAAAGCCTACTGCAGGACAATCTCTCCCAAATTCTCCAACCAGTCCGTCATAGCGCCCTCCCTCTAAAATCGTAAAACCTGTTCCATAAGTGTATCCTCTAAAAATAATTCCTGTATAATAATTGCTTCTGCTGACCATTCCAAGATCAAATGAGATATATTTCTCAACACCATAATCACACAAAATCTCATAAACTCTTTTTAATTTTTCCAAAGCTTCTTTTGATCTTGAATTATTGGTTAAGTTCTTTGTTTTTTCTATAACATCTATTGAGCCACAAAGTTTAGGCAAATCCAAAAACAGTTGTTTTAAGTCAGAAGCAATAGGAAATTGCTCTATAAACTCTTCTACTCCAATAAAATCTTTATTTTCAATTAATTGTCTGATCTCTTCTTCCTCTTCTGCACTTAAACCAGCCTCTTCTAATACCCCTTTAAAAAAATCTATCTGACCTAAATCAATTTGAAACTCATTAAGTCCTGCTGCACTTAAGCTGTTGACCGCCAAAGCAATGACCTCTGCATCGGCTTCATCAGAATTCATTCCCAACAATTCTACTCCTGCCTGAGAAAACTCTCTTGTCTTTCCCTGATAACTTTCATTATATCGAAATGCCTTATCAATATAACAAAGACGGATAGGTTTTGATTCATCTTTCAGTGTCGTAGCAGCCATTCTGGCAATAGGAGGTGTCATATCAGGTCTTAGAGCCAGAATTGCTCCTTCTCTGTCAAAAAACTTATACATATGTTTCTGCTGAATCTTACCATTATCCTCTGAAAAAACATCATAATACTCAAAAGTAGGCGTTTGGACATTATAATATCCATATCTGTTAAAAACAGATTCAATCCTTCTCTCGATTTCTATCTTTTTAGCACATTCTCGGGGAAGCAAATCTCTGACTCCCTCTGGCGTATGAAGTCTATAATCTTTCACAGTAGCCCTCCTTTACTGATGCATCTCTTTATCAGTGTGAAGTTATAAATTAATAAATTACAAACATTATATAACTAAATAGATATTTTGTCAATTTTTTCTTATATAAGAAATCGAGTTCTTTTCATTTGTGAAATAAAAATTTAGGTATTTGGAAGTAGGATAAGTTTTTTTGCAAAATAATAAAATCGCCCGGTGGGCGACTTTATTATGATTATTATTCAATTTACAATAACTTTTACTCATGAGACAGGAAAGTTTTAATTTTATCTATAATCATAGAAAGTGCAACACTGTTAAATCCACCTTCAGGAATAATAACATCGGCATTCTTCTTACTGGGTTCAACAAATTCTTCGTGCATCGGTTTTACAGTTGTGAGATATTGATTGATGACTGAATCTAAATCTCTTCCTCTTTCCTTTACATCCCTTAAAAGTCTTCGAATCAGTCGTACATCTGCATCCGTATCAACGAAAATTTTAATATCCATTAAACTTAACAACTCTTTATTTTCGAAAATTAAAATTCCCTCTACAATAATTACTTTTGCCGGTGTAATATGTACCGTTTCTTTTGTTCTTGTATGCTCCACAAAAGAGTAGGAAGGGCGGTCTATGCTTTCTCCATTTTTTAGTCTTTTTATATGAGAGACCATCAGTGCTGTATCAAAAGCATTGGGATGATCATAATTTAATTTTTTTCTTTCTTCCAGAGGCAAATGATCATTAGACTTATAATAATGGTCATGACTAATTGTAACGACTTCATTATTAAATTCTTCTTTTAATCGATTGACTAAAGTTGTTTTACCAGATCCCGTTCCCCCGGCTACACCAATAACAATTACATTCCCCATAATTTCTCTCCTCAATAGTTTTATGATTTAAATGTCTTCTCTATTATATATAAATTTCTTCTGCATTAAAAGATATTTATTTGCAGGAATGAAATTTATGGGAAGTTGTAAAATAAAATGCCGTAATATATAGAAAACTCATGGTAATCCATTGTAAAATGTTTAATAACCAAAGAAAAACATTAGCAAAGGAGTACCATGAGTTATATATGAATAA